>ENA-UOJO01000164-UOJO01000164.1-human-gut-metagenome-genome-assembly--contig:-P57-NODE-164-length-109547-cov-9.397289_pt1 | contig 109547 bp, 91 predicted proteins | sample MGYA00242351_ERZ723898 | MGnify/ENA metagenome assembly ERZ723898 | reverse complement strand
TGGGGGCGAAGCACGTTCGCGTAGCAATATATTTTTGCTACGCAAGGAAAAGACAGCTTTCCAGAGAAAACGGGAAGCAAACGTGCATGAAAAATTCGCCCTGGGGGCGAAGCACGTTCGCGTAGCAATATATTTTTGCTACGCAAGGAAAAGACAGCTTTCCAGAGAAAACGGGAAGCAAACGTGCATGAAAAATTCGCCCTGGGGGCGAAGCACGTTCGCGTAGCAATATATTTTTGCTACGCAAAAATATATTGCAAGGGCTAGTAATGGTTTCGACAGGGATCATGCAGCTGGAGAAGCGAGTCGCACGGGATGCGTTAAATTCCACAATTAAAATTAAACGCTGAAGATAATTTAGCATACGCTGCCTAATGGCAGCAGTCTGACCTAGAGCACTCACACTTTAGGACCCAGGCTTCGACTATGTGAGAAACGACACAGGCTAAGCTTTGCACCTGTGGGCGTATCATGAAGCTACTAAAGCCACAAGGATGTTTGTTTTCGTGTGGTGGAGGGAATGTTAAATAATAAACTACACTCGTAGAAGGACAGGGAATTGGTTTTTGGACACGGGTTCGACTCCCGTCTAGTCCACTCAAAAAGGTGCTTATTTAAGCACCTTTTTATTTTTTGTGTGAACTTTCGTGTGAACTTTTTTCGATAAAAGTGTTGAAATAATCATCTATTTTGTGATCTACAGCAATACGTTCGGCCCGATATGTCTGCATATAGGTTCCCTTCATGATCTTATCTGTTTTCCATCCGCCGCGCTCCATTGCATACTTGTCCGGAACATTCAGCATTGCCATTACTGACGCGTTTACGTGCCGTAAATCGTGAAAAGACATATGAGGTAAACCATTCTTCTTAAGCATATAAGTAAACCGGTTTGCTACAGCCTTTGAGAGATTTAATTACAGCAATGTTTTTATGTACATTGACCCACTGTATGTTTTGAGTACCAGAGCAGGAAAACAATATAAACATGAGATGACAGATGCAGATCACGATGAATTATTAAAAGCGTTACGGCAGAGTAAAGCAATGGTAGTAGTTTTTTCTATTTGTTCATCAGAAAATAAATAAGAAGTTGTTGTATCTAATGCTTTTGCGAATGAGGATATTTTACTTTGTGGTAAATCTACTTTACCAGCTTCAACTTTTGCAATAGCCGTTTTATCCGTAAACCCATACTTTCTTGGGTATTCATGCTGTCCACCTGCCTTTCTTATGTAGGATAATAGCACGAAGAAGATTCTAGGTTTAACAAATAGGAAGAGAGATGAGATTTTTTTGCTCAAAAGGTTGAACTAAAATCAACCTAATTACAACAGAAAGGAGCGTGAGAGAATGCCAAAAACAATCAAAGCAATTGCAAAGATGTTCATTTGAAATGTAACCATAATGTTCGGCTTCTGGTTACAGAGCTCCTTGAATCGTGGTTATGGACATATGGAAGAAATGAATCAAGCCAGGTCCACAATTTTGGATAAGAATGGACATATGTAAAAATGCGTTGTAATGAGGTCCAATTAAATCATGTAAATTGGACAGTATGGCATGACCTTTTTACATATGTCCAAAATTATTTTTGATGTTGGACATTTCAATATGTTTTTTCGTATTGGTCCAAAATAGACTTTTTTAGTGGACATAGTAAATTGCTTTTTATGTATATGTCCATACAGTTAAAAATTTCTATAATGATTAAGTTGTTTCTGGTGATACAATGGAAAAGAACAGGTAAATATCTGGACAATGGGAATCGTATGACAAAATGTCCAATAGCTGTTATAATAATTCCAAAGAGAGACAAGGAGCAAAGAAAAATGAATTATGAAGAGTGTATAGAACTGGCAAGACCTCGCATTGGCAAGTATTGCAAAGCTTGTAAAGAATGCAATGGAAAAGCCTGCGGTAATCAGATTCCGGGACCGGGTGCAAAGGGAATCGGAGATACGGCAATTCGCAACTATGATAAGTGGAAAGAAATCCGTGTGAACATGGATACAATTGCGGAGAATGGACCGGTCGATACTTCACTGGAATTGTTCGGGAAAAAGTTCCGGTATCCATTTTTTGCGGGACCGGTGGGAGCGGTCAATCTGCATTATGGAGATTGTCTTAATGACATTTCCTATAATGATATTCTGGTTTCTTCCTGCGCAGAATTTGGAATTGCGGCATTCACCGGAGATGGAATGGACAGCAATGTAATGGTTGCAGCAACCAAAGCAATCCATAAGGCGAAAGGTCTGGGAATTCCGACGGTAAAACCATGGAATATGGAAACCATTCGAAAAAAGATGGAACTGGTACATGCGTCGGAGGCTTTTGCGGTAGCGATGGATGTGGATGCTGCGGGACTTCCGTTTTTGAAAAATTTTGAGCCGCCGGCTGGAAGTAAAACGGTGGAAGAATTGCATGAAGTGGCAAAAGAAGCTGGTGCTCCATTTATTGTAAAGGGTGTTATGACGGTAAAAGGCGCTTTGAAAGCAAAGGAAGCAGGCGCGGATGCAATCGTAGTGTCAAATCATGGAGGACGTGTGTTAGATCAGTGCCCGGCAACGGCAGAAGTGCTTGCGGACATTGCAAAAGCAGTGGATGGTTCCATGAAAATCTTTGTGGATGGTGGAATTCGTTCCGGAACAGATGTGTTTAAGGTACTTGCATTAGGGGCAGATGCAGCAATCATTGCACGGCCATTTGTTACGGCTGTCTATGGTGGTGGAAGAGAAGGTGTGGAAGCTTACATTTCAAAAATCGGCGGTGAACTGGAAGATACGATGAAAATGTGCGGGGTATCGAATCTTGCTGAAATTACAGAGGAATGTATTTGGAAAAATTAGAAAACCTCGCATGTGCGGGAACAGGTAAAAGGGAAGCGTAATGTATCAGATTGATGAAAATAGCGACAGGGAAAAATATATCCTGCTCATTCCGGCGATGCTGGATATGCATTTTCCACTGTTGAAGTATGCATTTTATTCAAAAAATTATCGCCCGGTTGTGTTGGAAAATGAGGATAATATCGTTAACATTGGATTAAAGTATGTAAACAATGATATGTGTTATCCGATTATTCTGATCACAGGGCAGATGATCGCTGCGTTGCAATCCGGTAAATATGATTTGAACAGGACAAGGCTTTTGATGCCCTCTGCCGGGGATGCCTGTCGGGGATCGAACTATACGGGGGTATTGCGCAGGGCAGTGACAAAAGCCGGTTTTCCACAGGTAAAGGTACTGGCGTTGAATTTGAAAGGACTCGAAAAAGAGGAACAGTTTCAGATAGAGTCGGGAATGGTGTGGCGCGCATTGTTTGGATTATTTTATGGAGATATCCTGATGGCATTATTGCAGCAGACACGCCCTTATGAAGCAAAGCGTGGTGCGGCAGAAAATATCTGGAAAAAGTGGATTCGTGTGCTTTCCGAAGATATCATATGTGGAAAACATCTTACCATCGGCCATATGAAGCAAAATTTCCAAAAGATTGCTGCAGACTTTCGGAAAATGCCAAAAATGGACTGTAAAAAGCAGCGAATCGGTATTGTAGGAGAAATTTATATCAAGTATTGCCATCTGGGAAACTGGAATATGGTACGCTTTCTTGAAGAACAAGGCTGCGAAAGTCATACCAATGGCCTTTCCTGGTATGCAATGTACTATATGGATTCACATTTAAAGGAATCCGGCAGAATGGAAGCATTGTTGTATAAGGTTGTTTTGAAACTGTTCACTTCTCTACAGAATGCAATGCTGCAGTCTCTGCGTCAATATGGTTTTTATTGTATGGAGAATTTTGCAACATTGAAAAAAGAAGCACAGGACTATGTCAGTTTTCATTACAATATAGGGGATGGCTGGCTGATCGGGGGAGAAATCGTCGGACATGTGAAGCATGATTGCAGAAAGGTCGTGGCGGTACAGCCGTTTGGCTGTATGGTCAATCACTGTTGCGGCAGAGGATTATATCCTTCGTTACAACGGCGGATGCCGGATGCGAGAATGGTCAGTGTGGATGTAGATTCCAGCGGATCGGAATTAAATGTATACAACCGTGTGAAGATGCTGGTAGATATGAAATAATCGTGCGTTTTTGCAAATGCGGTTTGAATAGTTACAGGCAATTACAATAAGGAAGAAGCAAATGTTAGGAAATACAAAAGGAAGATTAATCAATAAATATGTTCCGGATTATGTTTTATTTGATCTGGAGACGACGGGAACTTCAAGCAACTACGACGAAGTAATCGAGATATCGGCGGTGAAGGTGCAAAGTGGTGTGATCGTTGATGAGTTCAGCCAGCTGGTGAATCCAGGGAGACCGATTCCGTTTGCGGCGAGTATGGTGAATCATATCACGGATGACATGGTGGCAGAAGCTCCGGAATTTGAAGAAATTTTGCAGGCGTTCATGGATTTTGTCGGGGACAGCATTCTGGTGGGGCATAATATCAACAGTTTTGATATGAAATTTCTGTATCGGGACAGTGAGAAATATTTTGGGCAGACGGTGACCAATGATTACATAGACACTTTGAAACTGGCGCGCCTGTGCCTGCCGGACCTTGGACATCACAGGCTGAGTGATCTGGCACAGTATTATGGAATTTCGACGGAAGGCGCACATCGTGCATTGAATGATTGCCGTATGAATCAACAGGTGTTTGAACAGCTGGCAAAGGAAATGGATGGCTCCGCAGGTGAAAAAGCGAAAGTGAAACTCTGTCCAATTTGTGGGCAGCCAATGAAAAAGCGAAATGGTCGATTTGGAGAATTCTGGGGCTGTAGTGGATTTCCGGGATGCCGTTGTACGGAAAATATATAGGTGGTAACTATTCAGGTGCTGAATAAAAAATGGCTGTCACATCAATTGATGCGACAGCCATTTTCATGTATCTGTTTGCTTTTTTATTAGCATCCGAAACAATTACGGATAAATGTCAGTAAATCACAATTATTGAAAAGTTTGAAGCACATAATAATATCCTCCTTTCAAATATTTGTATTAGCTAAGTACAAATGAATTGTAACAATTATGTAATAAGTTCGCAATATGAGGTTGTTTCCAATTGAGGAAGAATGTGTAAATACGTAACATTAAGAAATGTAAACAATAGGAATAATATAAATAGTCTGAAAAATATATAAAAATAAAACTGTTTAAAGATAAAATGATAAAAATGATGAAAAAGTAAAAAAACATATTGACATATATGTTATTGCGTGATATATTAAATACAACAAAAGAACAGAAAACCATAAATCCTACGAAGTGACGAGAAAGCTTCGAGGTCAGAAAGAAAACAGGAGGTACGGTCCAAAGGGAACATAAGTATTGGCAGGGAGCAACTTAGCACAACATTCGAACTAAGGAAACCAGTGGCGGAAATACAAAAGAGGAAAGTGAAAGCGAAGAAGAACCTTCAGATAGCCATTTGAGGTAAACGAATAGAGAAGAATGTAAGAAAAACGAAAGAAGTAAAGTGAGGTACATTCCATTGGAGAATGAACAGCGATAGGCGTCATCGGAAAAGAAAATTCGGATGGCGCCTATTAAAATGCGTAAAAAAGATATGCAATGGATTCAGAATCTTATTTTTGTAACAACGTAACCAAATTTAATCCAGTGAGACACCTCTGCAGCATTATTACTGTCAATAAGAAAAGGTGTTCCGTAGTGACAGATCGGTTCGAGCCGGCAAGGATTCGTCTGACGAAACCGACGGATATAGGCAAGCCCAGTTGCCTTATTGATGAATATTCCGGTATCGCCGTCGCGGATGGGTTGGCGGCTGATCAATAAGATATCGTTTAAAAAGTATACAGGATGGAGATGATTGGTGGTTATTTTGATTGCGCAGTCGATGATGCCGTTGTAACGTTTCTGATATGCAGATACGTTGATTTTTTCCAGTGAGCAGGAATCGTAAATCATACCATCTTGCATATCACCACTTGGAATGATCATTGTCACATAATCATCGGCGGATTCATTATCGTTAAGGTTCTGCGAAAATTCTTTCTCAAAATCAATGACACCATTGATAAAACGCTGCTGGGAGGGGGAGAGCTTCTGCAATGTATTACAGGTCTCTAATTCCGGAATCGGAATCCCGCATAGCTCATAAGAAAATTTATTGGTAAGTTTGTACATTAAATAGATCGTGTAGAAATCAATGCGATTGGTTTCTCCGCTAATAATTCTTTTGTAAGAAGAGAGGGACATATCAAGTGCCTCGGCCATTTGGGACTGTGAAAAATGAAGAGCAATACGTTCTTTTTCCAAATTATTTCCCAAGTTATCCATCATTTCTTCTCTGGTCATGGAAAAATCCTCATTTCTGTTATATTTGTGCGGCAATAATGGGTATTGGCTCATATATTGCTAATGTTATTATAATAATAAACGCGAAAATATACAAGAAAAGATTACATATGGTTCAAAAGTGAGCTGCTTTTGACAAAAGCCGTCTAATTTCGTAAAAAAGTTGGACTTTATTTGAAGCGTATGAAAAATTATAATGAAATAGTAAAAATAATAGTCAAATTCAGTCAGGCAAGAGAGCGGGAGAAATCCCGCTTTTTTGCTGTATAGGAAATTTTTTGGAATTCACTGAACAATACGATGTGTTCACAAAATTTTCAATATGTTAGGCTTACAAAAAGGGCTTTTTATGATAAAATTATTATAACTATTGAATCTAATATAGGAAGAGGTGTTTTTGTGGAAAAAGAACGTATACATTACCTGGAGCAGCTTGCGGAATTATATCCGACGATAGGCCGGGCGTCGACAGAAATTATAAACCTGCAGTCGATTTTATATCTGCCAAAAGGAACGGAACATTTTTTGTCGGACATTCATGGAGAGTTCCGCGCCTTTTCCCATGTACTTCGCAATGGGTCAGGAGCAGTACGAAAGAAGATAGATGATGTATTTGGGCATACACTGAGTACGGCAGACAAAATGTCTCTGGCAACGCTTATTTACTATCCACAGAAGAAAATTGAACTGGTAAAGCAGCAGGAAGAAGATATGGAGAACTGGTACAAAATCACGCTGTATCGTTTGATTGAAGTCTGCAAAACCGTTTCATCGAAATATACAAGATCGAAAGTACGTAAGGCTTTGCCGGAAGATTATGCGTATGTGATCGAGGAACTGATTACCGAAAAGCAGGAGGTTCTGAATAAAGAAGCGTATTATGAGGCAATTGTCAATACGATTGTAGAACTGGGGCAGACGGACAATTTCATAGTAGCGCTGGCGGAACTGATCCAACGTCTGGTTATTGATCATTTACATATTCTGGGGGACATTTATGACAGGGGACCATCGCCGGATCTGATTATGGACCGTCTGGAAAAGTATCATTCTTTTGATATCCAGTGGGGAAATCATGATATGGTATGGATGGGAGCGGCAACGGGACAGTTGGCATGTATTGCAGCTGTCATTCGTACAAGCATCCGTTATGGAAATCTGGATCTGATCGAAGATGGATATGGTATCAACATGGTTCCTCTGGCAACATTTGCGATGGATGCCTATAAAGATGATCCATGTGAACGCTTTGTGCTGAAAAATTCAACGGATGAGGAGCGGAGCAAAAAAGAGACCGAGATGAACCGCAAGATGCACAAGGCAATTGCTATCATTCGATTTAAACTGGAAGGACAGCTGGTTCAGAAATGGCCCGATTTTGGCATGCAGAACCGTTGCCTTTTGCACAAAATCAATTATGAAAAGAAAACGGTAGAAATTGATGGGCAGGAATATCCGATGCTGGATACCTATTTTCCAACGGTCGATCCGGAGAATCCATATGAACTGACGCCGGAAGAGACGGAAGTGATGGCGAGACTGAGAACCTCATTTATTCACTGTGAAAAGCTGCAAAGACACGTAAGACTGATGCTGAAACGTGGCAGCATGTACAAAATTTATAATGGAAATCTGCTGTATCATGGATGTGTACCGATGAATGAGGATGGCAGTTTTGCAAAAGTAAATATCTATGGAAAATATTACAGTGGAAAAGAACTTTATGATGTGCTGGAATCTTATGTCCGCAAAGCTTTTTTCTCTTTGGATAAGGAAGAACGTGAAAAGGGTCAGGACATGATGTGGTATATCTGGACGGCACCAAATTCACCATTGTATGGACGTAGCAAGATGGCAACTTTTGAGAGGTATTTTCTGGAAGACAAGAAAATGCACCATGAAAGTAAGAATGCATATTATCATTTATTCAATAAACCGGAGACCGCAGACAAGATTCTGCATGAATTCGGATTGAAAGATGGAAGAGTTCATATTATTAATGGTCACGTTCCGGTGGAGCGTATGGCAGGAGAAAGTCCGGTAAAATGTAATGGAAAGCTGATATTGATTGATGGTGGATTCTCCAAGACTTACCGACGTAAGACAGGAATAGCAGGTTATACACTGACCTACAATTCTTATGGATTGACTTTGTCTGCGCATGAACCATTTGATTTTTCGGATTCTGCGGTTAGGGATGAGCTTGATATCGTTTCCCATCAGGAAGCTGTAGAATATGCAGACCGGCGTATACTGGTAGGGGATACAGATTATGGAAAACGAATGATGAGCAGGATTGAGGAGTTAAAAGAACTGATTCGTGCGTACCAGTCGGGTGAGATTGCAGAATTAGATGAGGGCAGAAGATAGTTATGTACAAAGTTAGAGGATATGCGTTTGAATCATTAGAACAGGCGCAAATCGCGCAAAAAGAAGTGGAAAAAATCCGGTATATACGCAGCAAAACAAAGATGGATGATCCGGATGCCGTGTTGCAGATTTACCGGAAACTGATCTTACAGGAAGTGTTTGAGACCCCGGTGGGAATGGAGTTCTTAAAAGAACTGCAGGGATATTTACATACCATTCCATATATTAAATATGAGGATGTGCTTCCGATTCCGGTATATGCACCGGAAAAATCCGACGAGCCGGGAAGCCGCAGTGAGAAGAACAACTATCGGAGAAAATACCATAGAAGCCTGTTTTTTGCTATTGTATTTGCGATAGTGATTGGAGCAATGTTTGCCATTACTTATGTGAGCGGGGACAATGTTACCATACTTAATTATGAAAATGAGCTTATTGATAAGTATGAAAACTGGGAGCAGAAACTGGACACACGTGAAAAAGAACTGGATAAGCGTGAGGCGGAACTGAATATACGTGAACAGAAGCTAGAACAACAGGAGGCAGAATAACCATGGACAAATTAAAAATTCTGGTGGTGGATGATGAAAGCAGAATGCGCAAATTGGTGCGTGACTTTCTGGTACGTCAGGATTATGAAGTTTTAGAAGCAGGAGACGGAGAAGAGGCGCTTGATATTTTTTATAGGGAAAAGGACATTGCATTGCTCATTCTTGATGTGATGATGCCGAAGATGAACGGTTGGGAAGTGTGTCGCGAAGTACGTGAAAATTCAAAAGTTCCGATTATTATGCTCACAGCAAAAAGCGATGAGAGTGATGAACTGATGGGCTTTGATCTTGGTGTGGATGAATATATTTCAAAGCCTTTTTCACCGAAAATTCTTGTGGCACGTGTGGAGGCAATCCTGCGCAGAACCAACCAGATTGGCGATTCTTCACAGATTAAGAAGGCAGGTCTGATCGTACTTGATAAAACGGCACACGAAGTTACCATAGATGGAAAAAGTGTAGAATTAAGCTTTAAAGAATTTGAGCTGCTCGAATATTTTATGGACAATCAGGGTATTGCATTGTCGAGAGAACGTATTCTCAATAGTGTCTGGAACTATGATTATTTTGGAGATGCCCGCACCATTGATACGCATGTAAAGAAACTTCGCAGCAAGCTGGGCAAGCAGGGCGAGTATATTAAGACAGTCTGGGGCATGGGCTACAAGTTTGAAGTAGAAGCATAAAGAAAAAGAGATGAATACCGGATGAAAAAAAAGACATCGTTGACATGGCAGCTCATTGTTACCATGATAGGAATTGTTGCAGGAACCGTTGTTCTGTGCTGGTTTCTCAACAATACGTTTTTGGAAAAATACTACACATATAACAAAGAAAAAGAGTTGTTGAATGGTTACCGCCAGGTGCATGAAGCCTGTATCAGTGGCGATAGCGGAGACAATGATATTTCTTTTGAACGTATCTGTGTGGATAACAACATCAATATGTTGATCACGGATCGTCATAGAAATCTCGTATGGACCTCCTATAACAATGCACAGCGTTTTCAGATGCAGATGGACAACTGGATTTACGGAACAGACCGCAATCAGATTCAGGTTTTAAAAAAAGGTGACGATTATACACTGGTACGCCAGACGGATGAACGGCTGGATTCGGAATATCTTGTACTGCTTGGCTCACTGAAAGATGGTGGCTATGTCTATATGAGGACTGCATTGGAGAGTATTCGTGAAAGCGCGTCAATCACGAATCAGTTTTTTGTAATGATCAGTATTGGTGCTATTTTCTTAAGTATTATTCTGATCGTAATTTTGTCTAACAGTATTTCAAAGCCGATTCGGTTACTGTCAGATATTTCCAGAAAAATGACAAGACTTGATTTTGACGCAAAATATGTGCCTGCAAAGTATGGCAGCTATGAGATTGAGGAACTGGGACAGTCTATGAATGAATTGTCGGAGACGCTCGAGGAGACAATCAGTGAATTGAAGACGGCTAATGTCCGTCTGCAGCAGGATATAGAAAAGAAAGAACAGATTGATGAAATGCGAAAGGAATTTTTATCCAATGTATCCCATGAGTTAAAAACTCCGCTCGCATTGATTCAAGGTTATGCAGAAGGTTTGAAGGAATGCATCAACGATGATGCAGAAAGCCGGGATTTCTACTGTGATGTCATCATGGATGAATCAGATAAAATGAATCAGATGGTCAAGAAACTTCTGACATTGAATCAGTTGGAATTTGGAAATGATACGATAGAGATGACAAGGTTTGACATTACAGAACTGATTACAGGGGTGATTCAGTCAGCCTCTATTATGGCTGCACAGAAAAAAGTGGATATCCAGTTTTACAAAGAAGGGCCAGTGTATGTCTGGGGCGATGAATTTAAGGTCGAAGAGGTTATTACCAATTACCTGACCAATGCGATGAATCATGCAGACGGACAGCGACGCATTGAAATCCGTTTTTCTTATCATGATGGACTGGTTCGGACAAGTGTATTTAATACGGGGGAACCGATTCCAGAGGAGGATTTGGACAAAATCTGGGTGAAATTCTATAAAGTGGATAAGGCACGAACCCGTGAATATGGTGGAAGTGGTATCGGATTGTCCATTGTAAAGGCGATTATGGATTCTTTTCATCAGAAATGTGGCGTAATTAACCATGAGGATGGCGTAGAATTCTGGATGGAATTGGAGAGTAACAACTAAGTCGGAAAAATGTTGTATTATATACTGAAATATGATACTATAATCTTAATTTATAGGGCAAAAGTAACAAGAAGGATAGAAACACATGAAAAAGAGGATGCAGTTTTTGACCATATTATTGGCATCAACCGTTGTACTTGGTGGATGTGGTACATCGCTGTATGAGCTGACGGATGATGAGGAAGATCTGATTGTTTCCGCCGCAGCTCAGGCTGTTGCCAAACATAATATTTTTCAGTCGGATGGCATAACAGACATGGAACCGGAGACGGAGCCGCAGATGCAGGAAAATACAACCGAACAGGATACCCAGCAGGTACAGGAAGAAACAAATACGAATACCAATACTGGCGGTACCAAAACGGATACACAAACAAAGGAGATTGCATTATCTGATTTGCTTGGTAAGAATTTAAAGGTTTCTTATAAAGGATATTCGACCGCTTCTTCTTATCAGGAAGGTGATTATTTTAGTGTGAATGCTACGTCGGGAAAGACATTGATCATTATGAATATCAATGTGAAAAACACCGGAAAGAAGAACATTAAGATAGACATGCTATCGAAAGATGTTACGTTTTATGGATGCTTCAATGGTACAGATCGTATTGTAGAAAAGAAAATTCTAAGCACAAAAAATCTTTCGACTTATCAGGGAAAAATAAAGCCGGGCAAGTCGATAAAGACGGTACTGGTATTTGAAGTGTCAAAAAAACAGGCCGATGAAATTTCAACGCAGGATTTGCAGGTTGAGATGGATGGACAAATGTATCAGGTAACAATGTAGAAATGGGGGAAAATATATATGGATACAAATATATTATTAGAGTCAGGTACAAATGAGTTGGAAATCTTGGAGTTTACATTAGCCGATAATCACTACGGCATCAATGTAGCAAAGATTCGTGAAATTTTATCATATCAGAAAGTAACACCGGTACCAAATACACATCCAAGTGTGGAAGGTATTTTTATGCCACGTGATACTATGATTACCGTAATTAATCTGAAACGGTGTCTGGATATTCCGGACAATGATGAAAGAGGTTTGTTTATTATTACAAACTTTAACAAATTAAATGTGGCATTCCACGTGGATCAGGTAATTGGAATTCACAGAGTATCCTGGGATGAGATTATCAAACCGGATTCTACTATCAATGGACAGGAAGGCAGTGTTTCTACAGGTGTAATCAAAATCAATGATAAACTGGTCGTCATTCTGGATTTTGAGTCAATTGTGTCAAGCATCAGTCCGGAAACAGGACTTCGAGTGACTGATATGAAAGAATTTCAGGGACGTGAAAGAAGTGATGACACCATTCTTATTGCAGAAGATTCACAGCTTTTGAGTAGTCTGATTCAGGATTGTCTGAATAAGGCAGGATACACAAATCTGATTGTGACCATGAATGGACAGGAAGCATGGGATACATTGCTTAAGTTTAAGAAGGAAGGTAATCCAGCTGACAAAGTACAATGTATTATCACGGATATAGAGATGCCACAGATGGATGGACACAGACTTACCAAGCTGGTAAAGTCGGACGATGTTCTGAAGAATATTCCACTGATTATCTTTTCTTCCCTTGTTAATGAGGAAATGCGACGCAAAGGCGAAATGCTTGGAGCTGATGCCCAGCTTACCAAACCGGAGATTGGAAGTCTTGTAGAGGCAATTGATAAGCTGATTGACAACGGAAATAAATAAATGTAGCAGCTTAAGGGATGTGGAAATTTCACATCCCTTAATTGAGTTTTACTGGAGAGAATTTATGAGTAAGAGTGCATCAGAAAATTATTTGGATCAATTATTGAATTCTGTGCATGACAGTGAGGATCATGCACAAGAGACGCAGCAACCACTGAATCCACAGGAAAAACTGGAAAGAGAAATTTTTGGTGAGCCGGAGAGCAATGCGCAGGTTACTGCAAAAAAGGAAGAAGAATTTTTACGCGAATTTGAGGAGGAGTTACTCAAAGATGATATGCAGGAGCCTTTTTCTGATTACAAACCCAAAATGATACAGGAACCGGAAGAAGTGCCGACGGATACGGATCTGGAAGTGGACACGGGAGATGATCTGGACTTCAATTTCGATTTCCTGTCGGATCAGGAACAGCAATCACAGCCTATTGATCAGCTGGATCAGGCAGTGGATGCGTTTGATGATAAGGTGCAGCAGGAACAGAAGGAAGAGGCATCTGCAACAGAACAGGAACTTCCTTTGACCGAAGCCGGAGAGCCGGACCTGGCTGGAAATGCAGATTCGGATTTGCTTGATATGCTTAATAATTCCGAAAATCTCTCGGATTTGGGTGATTTATTAAATGGAGAAGAACAGGGCAAAAATCTTGACAAGGAAGATTCTATTGGAGCGTTTGCACAGGCACAGATGGATGAACAGGAGCAGGCTGCAGATCCAGAGAAAAATTCACTGGAAGAAGATATGCAACAGGAGTCCAAGAAGAAAAAGCGCAATAAGAAGGAAAAAGTAAAGAAAGAAAAAGTACCGAAGGAGAAAAAAGAAGGAGGCATTTTTGCCCGTCTTGCAAAATTCTTTTTCGCAGAGCCAGAAGAAGACAACGTTACGAAAATTTCGGATGTGTCCGGTGCTGATGTTGTGACAGAACTGACAGAAGAGAATCAGATGATTCTCGACGAACTGGAACAGGCAGATCAGAAAGAGGCTGCCAAGAAAGAAAAAAAGAAAAAAGAGAAGAAGAAAAAAGAACCGAAGCAAAAGAAACCAAAGCAAAAGAAACCGCCAAAGCCGAAGAAAGAAAAGAAACCGAAGGAAGTAGACAATACACCGCCACTTCCGAAAGCTCCGGTGATTGCGATTGTAGTCATGGTAGGGTCGCTTTTTGGACTGATATTGCTTGGTACACATACTATGGGATACCAGTCAGGTATCAATCAGGCAAAACAATGTTTCGCACAGGGCAATTATGTGGAAGGTTATGAACATCTGCAGGGACGCACGGTGAAAGCAAAAGATGAAGAATTGTATGGAAAGCTGGAAGTCCTGGCAACGGTATCGAAAAAGTATCAGGATTATCTTGTTTTTGATCACAATGGCTCCAAGGAGCAGGCGGCAGATGCATTGGTTTGTGCATATGGCAGATATGATCTGAATAAGGAGCGTGCAGAGGAATATAATTGCAGCAAGGAACTTGATGCGCTTGGTAACAAGATCAAGAAGACTCTGAAAAAGGAATATAAGATGTCAGGAAAAGAAGCGTTGACGATTTATAATGCAAAGAATCGGGAAGCGTATACACGGTTGTTACAGGAGGAAATACAATGAGAAAAACGTTAAAATCGGAAATAACAAAACCACAGTATGTGGTGTGTACAGATATCACATATGCACAGGTAGATTCCTGGTACGATCATTGTCGCAGAGATTTAAAGCTGGATCTGATTTATCCAGAGGACGACCGGAAAGAAAAAGCCTATCCATGCATCGTGTGGATTTGTGGCGGAGCATGGCTTCGCATGGACAAATCGGCACACCTTGCATATCTGAGCCGGTTGGCACAGAAGGGGTTCGTCGTTGCAAGTGTGGAGTACCGGACTTCCAATGAAGGAACATATCCGATGCAGTTGCTGGATGTGAAAGCGGCAATTCGTTACTTGCGGGCACATGCAAAAAGATATCGGATTGATACCGAACGATTTGGTGTGATGGGAGAATCTGCAGGAGGGTATTTGACCTGTATGGCAGCCCTTGACCAGGATCAATCACTTGATGTTGGGGAATATTTGGAATATTCCAGTGCAGTACAGGCGGCATGTCCGTGGTATCCGCCGACAGATGCGTCTGCATTTCCGTATGATGATGTGGAAAAAGCAGCGATGTCTCCGGAATCTCAACTCATGGGATTTAATGTTATGACGCATCAGAAAGAAGCATGGGATTATTCGCCGGTGTCCAAAGTGACAGAAGCAGCTCCACCATTTCTTATTATTCATGGCACAGAGGATCATACCGTGCCATACAGTCAAAGTGAAAAATTATATGACATTTTGGAAAAAGAGGGATGTGATGTGACATTGCTTTCCCTGGATGGTGCCGATCATGCGGATCTGATGTTTTTTCAGGATGAAGTATGGACGGAAATTATACAATTTTTTCAGGAAAAATTATTTCAGGAGGTCTGAGAAATCAGGCCTCCTGTTTGCTGCATAATGCCGGGGACAGAATTACCGCTTTTTGACAGTGGAGGGAAAGTAAAGACAGAGTGTCGACAAGAAACTTTGAATGTGCTATGATTTAAAATAATGGGATTAGATAGAAAATCAGCCAAAATACAGCAAGACGCTGCTAATTTAGGAGTAAAACATATGATAGCAATTATTGACTACAATGCCGGGAACCTGAAGAGCGTAGAAAAAGCATTGCATTTTCTTGGAGAAGAATGTGTGATTACACGCGATTTTCATGAGATTGAAGCTGCTGACAAAGTAATTCTTCCTGGTGTAGGCGCATTTGGTGATGCGATGGAGCAGTTGAAAAAATACGAACTCGACAAAGTGATTCATGAAGTGGCTGCAGAAAATAAGCCGTTTTTGGGCATCTGTTTAGGCTTGCAGCTTCTTTTTGAAGGCAGCGATGAAAGCCAGGGAGTGGAAGGCCTGCATGTGCTTGATGGAGAAATCGTCCGTATTCCGAATCAGCCGGGACTTAAGATTCCGCATATTGGATGGAATTCCCTGCATTTGCAGAACAATGGAAGGCTTTTTACCGGACTGGAAGAAAATCCATATGTATATTTTGTTCATTCCTATTATCTGAAAGCGAAAGACGAACAGATTGTAAAAGCAACGACACAGTACAGTACCACGATTCACGCATCGGTAGAACAGGGCAATGTATTCGCCTGTCAGTTTCATCCGGAGAAAAGCGGAACTGTGGGATTATCCATTTTAAAGAATTTTGCAGAACTTCAGGGAGGAAAGCGATAATGTTTACAAAGAGAATTATCCCTTGTCTGGATGTGAATAATGGACGTGTTGTTAAGGGAATCAATTTTATCAATTTAAGAGATGCAGGAGACCCAGTGGAAGTTGCGGCAGCATACGATAAAGCAGGTGCCGATGAAGTTGTGTTTTTGGATATTACCGCTTCTTCGGACAACCGTGGAACGGTTGTGGACATGGTTCGCAAAGTGGCGGAGAAAGTTTTTATCCCATTTACCGTTGGTGGAGGTATCCGCACGGTAGATGATTTCAAAGCGCTTTTGAGAGAGGGCGCAGATAAGATTTCCATCAATTCATCAGCAATCAATACGCCGGAACTGATTGGAAATGCAGCCGATAAATTCGGAAGCCAGTGTGTTGTGGTTGCGATTGATGCAAGAAGAAGAGAAGATGGAAGCGGATGGAATGTCTACAAGAATGGTGGAAGAATTGACACCGGTCTCGATGCTGTTGAGTGGGCGATGAAAGCAAATCAGCTTGGTGCCGGCGAGATTCTTCTTACAAGCATGGATTGCGATGGAACGAAAGCCGGATATGACATTGAACTGACCCGCATGATTGCAGATAATGTTTCCATTCCGGTAATCGCTTCAGGCGGCGCAGGAACAAAGGAGCATTTTTACGATGCCCTGACAGAAGGACATGCAGATGCGGCACTTGCAGCGTCATTGTTCCATTACAAAGAGTTAGAGATTATGGATTTGAAAAATTATCTGGCAGACAAAGGTGTGTCAGTGAGACGATAAGGAGAAATCATTATGTCAATGATTACGAATGATTGGCTCGAAGCGGTGGATGCGGAATTTAAAAAGCCGTATTATCGTAATCTGTACCAATTTGTAAAAGAAGAGTACAGCCGGACGGTTGTGTATCCGCCGGCAGAAGATATTTTCAATGCTTTGCATTTTACACCGTTGCACGAGGTGAAGGTGCTTATTTTAGGACAGGATCCGTATCACAATGAGCATCAGGCACACGGATTGTCTTTTTCAGTTTTACCGGACCAGAAAGATATTCCGCCATCTTTACAGAATATTTATAAGGAACTGCATGATGATCTCGGTTGCAGGATTCCAAATAATGGATATCTGAAAAAATGGGCAGACCAGGGAGTGCTGCTTTTGAATACGGTGTTGACCGTGCGTGCCCATCAGGCAAATTCGCATCAGGGACACGGCTGGGAACAGTTTACCGATGCGATTATTCAGGCGGTAAACGCGCAGGACAGACCGATTGTTTATATGTTGTGGGGCAGACCGGCACAGAGCAAAATTCCGATGCTGACCAACCCGAAACATTTAATTTTAAAAGCGCCGCATCCAAGTCCACTTTCTGCGTACAGAGGCTTTTTTGGTTGCAGACATTTCAGCCAGGCAAATGCATTTCTGGAAAAGAATGGAATCGAACCGATTGACTGGCAGATCGAAGATGTATAGCAGGGGTTCATTTTTAAAATAAAACGCCGATATAAAATTTAGAGTATAGTTGTCGATTAAAAAGGAGTGATAATAATTATGAGAGGAATTTCTTCTTACGATTCGTCGTCAATCAGTATGTTGTTTTCGAGTCTTGGCTCATCTTCAAAGTCCACAAATTCTGGAACTCTTGGAATTAATTTGAGCGATTATGCAAGCATTCGGAGCGGATCTTACAGTAAGCTCATGAAATCTTATTACAAACTTGATTCGAACGATACAAAAACATCCGCAAAGGATAAAACAAATACGTCAACTTCTACATCAAAGGATTCCGCGAAGACACTTGCGAATATTGAAAGTGCAGCAGAAGAACTGACGGCTTCTGCCAAGGAACTGTATTCTACAAAGTCCAATTCCGTTTTCTCAAAGAAAGCAGATGGAAATTATGATACCGATAAAATTTATGAAAAAGTCAGCAGTTTTGTGGAAGATTATAATTCGTTGCTGACTACCAGTGCGAAGTCTTCCGCAAGCCGTATTGAGAGCACGGTAAGTTCAATGAAAAATCTGACTTCCGGAAATAGCAAGGATTTGGCAGAAATTGGAATTAACGTGGATGAAAAGACCGGTATTTTGTCCATTGATAAGAAGACGTTTAAAAATGCTGATATGAGTAAAGTAAAGGATTTGTTCCATGGAACCGGTTCGTATGCGTATGGTGTTGCGACCCGTTCGTCATTGATTGATTCCTATGCACAGGCAGAGGCAAACCGGGCAAACACATATGGAAAGACCGGCAAGTACAATTATAATTACAACAGTGGTGACATTTTTTCGGATGTATTTTAACAGATGAATAACATGATTAAAGGGTCAAAAGGTATACATCGAATTGCATGCAAGCATGCATCGATGATACCTTTTGACCCTTTAATCATAATTATGCAAATAAAAACGGCTGGCAGATACGGAATATTCGTATCTGCCAGCCGTTTTTGCAGTTGCAACAAAAAGGATTAATCATCGGCCTCTTCATCAACTGTTGTGTTGTATACCTGACGCTTTCTTGCCATAACATCACTTTCGAGATATTCATCGTAAGTAGATACCTTATCGATCATAGATCCATCCGGAAGGAATTCGATGATACGATTGGCAGTTGTCTGTACGACCTGATGGTCACGGCAGGCAAACAGAATCACACCAGGGAATTTGATCATTCCGTTGTTTAAAGCAGTAATGGATTCCATATCCAGGTGGTCCGTAGGTTCGTCAAACATCAGAACATTGCTTCCCATGATCATCATACGGGAGAGCAGTACACGCACTTTTTCACCACCGGAAAGTACACGCATTTTCTTTACACCGTCTTCTCCGGCGAACAGCATACGTCCGAGGAAACCACGTACATAAGTCGCATCTTTGATTTCAGAGAACTGTGTCAGCCAGTCTACGATCAGCTCGTCGGTGTCGAAAATCGTGGTATTGTCTTTCGGAAAGTAAGACTGACTGGTTGTCACACCCCATTTGTACGTACCTTCATCCGGTTCCATTTCGCCGGCAAGAATTTTAAATAAAGTAGTCTTTGCCAATTCGTTTCCGCCGACAAAGGCAATCTTATCATCATGTCCGACAATGAAGGAGATGTTGTCGAGTACCTTTACACCGTCAATAGTCTTGCTGATGCCATCAACGCTGAGTACTTCATTACCGATTTCACGGTTTGGACGGAAGTCGATATATGGGTACTTACGGCTGGATGGACGAATGTCATCCAACTGAATTTTCTCCAGAGCACGCTTACGGGAAGTTGCCTGCTTGGATTTGGAAGCATTTGCAGAGAAACGGGAAATGAATTCCTGTAATTCTTTGATTTTTTCTTCCTTCTTTTTGTTTGCTTCTTTCATCTGGCGGACGAGTAACTGGCTGGATTCATACCAGAAATCATAGTTACCGGCATAGAGCTGGATTTTTCCATAATCCATATCTGCAATGTTGGTGCAGACTTTATTGAGGAAGTAACGGTCATGGGATACAACAATGACTGTATTCTCAAAGTTGATCAGGAATTCTTCCAACCATGCGATCGCGTCGAGATCCAGGTGGTTGGTAGGCTCGTCGAGAAGAAGAATATCCGGATTGCCGAACAAAGCTTGTGCGAGCAATACTTTGACCTTGATGGCGCCTGGCAGATCTGCCATCTGTGTGTAATGATTTTCAGTCGGAATGCCAAGACCATTTAATAAAGTAGCGGCATCGGATTCTGCGTTCCAGCCGTCCATATCTGCAAACTCGGCTTCCAGTTCACTGGCACGGATTCCATCTTCGTCGGAGAAGTCTTCTTTCATATAAATAGCATCTTTTTCTTTCATGATGTCATAAAGACGCTTATTGCCCATGATAACGGTATCAAGTACGGTAAAATCATCATACTTGAAGTGATCCTGCTGCAGGAAAGACAGACGCTGGCCCGGTGTGATTACAATATCACCGCTGGTCGGCTCGAGCTGTCCGGATAAAATTTTTAAAAAGGTTGATTTTCCGGCACCATTGGCACCAATCAGACCATAACAGTTACCTTCTGTAAACTTTACGTTTACATCTTCAAAAAGGGCTTTTTTCCCTAATCTTAATGTAATATTATTTGCACTAATCATACGAAAACCTCATTATATTTAAAATATTCATTTAGCCACGAACTCTATTATAAACATGATAGGCCCTATATTTCAAGAAGAAAAACGCTTTCTTTGCAAGGAATATAAGGATTTGTGCGGTTTTAATTGGAAAAGGCTTCAAAAACTGTTATAATAAAAATGTTTAATGGAACGGAATTGGAGCGGGGATATGGACTATAAAGAATTAATGGCAGCAGATATTCCGATTGCCTCTGCAATCATCAGTTACGGCGAAGACTGGAAGATTGAAAGGGTAAATACGGAGTTTGTGAAATTAAGCGGGTATACAGAACGTGATCTTGGGGAAAGTGGAAGGGACCAGCTGATTACAGAAAAAGACTGCTATTTGTTTGAAGAGACACTGGCGCAGGCGATAGCAACGAAAATGACTGCAGATCAGGTACTTCGTATTCGCAGAAAGGATCAGGAAATCCGATGGGTGGCATTTCGCAGCAGTGTATTTCATTATATTGATGCAGTGCCGTACCTTCTTGTTGTTTTCTGGGATATTGATCATCAGAAGCGAAAAGAGATCAGGCAGGAGATTTTTAAAAAAAAATATGAGATGATGGAACGTCTTTCACATGAGTATCCGTTTGATCTGGATGTGAAAAGCTGGACAATGATGCGTTCCCATCGGCTGATGGAACTTCGTGGAGTGTATGGGACGGAAGATGTGTATTATCCGGTGGATGAGGAAGTTCGGACACTTTCGCCGGTGGACCATAAGCTTTTTCTTGATGCGATGCATGAAGCAGCAATGGTTGTGAAATCAGACAGTGTGGATACACGTTTTAATATCAGCAAAGATGGAGAGGCACCGCGTTATCAGTGGTTTCGGACCTATTATAGAAGTGTGACCAATGCGGAAGGAGAAATCATTCGCATTATAGGCCGCAGCTTTAATATCGACATGGACAAGTCTTTGCAGGAAGAGGTGCGCAGGGATCCGCTGACACAGCTTTTGAATAAACTGGAGGTACAGAAGGAAGTTACACGTTATATCGAAGAAAATCCGAATAAGTGCAGCGTTCTGTTCCTTATTGATATTGATAATTTCAAAGGAATCAATGACAATTTCGGGCATACATTTGGTGATACAGTAATTATGGATATGGCAAAGCAGATTCAAAGCCAGTTCCGTATGAATGATATTGTTGGCCGGGTCGGCGGTGATGAATTTCTTGTGTTCATGAAGAATACGACTGTAGAGAAAGCAGAGGAAAGGGCGAAGCTTCTCTGTCATTCGTTAGAGAAGAAATATATGGGCCAAAAATTGCATTATCGTCTTTCGGCCAGTATTGGTATGGCGGTATATGCAAAGGATGGGGATAATTACCGCACATTGTTTGAAAAGGCAGACCATGCGATGTATCGGGCAAAACAAGCGGGAAAAGATGGTTATCAGCTTGCACAGGAAGAAGATTGCGGACCGGTAAAAAATACCAAGCATGTGATTGACCGGCAGGAACAGATCAGCCAGGATGACCGAAACTTTCTGGCATTTACAATCAGTCTCATGGCACATGCGCGTGATTTGGATGGCTCATTGAATTTGCTGCTGAAAAGAATTGCAGAGCGTTATCACCTTGATATGGTAGCTGTTATGGAAAATGCGGAAGACGATTCCGGGATGGTGATGACAAATTATTACAGTAATGTATTTTCTTTTTATGACAGAAGCTTTATTCCGGGTATGCACCCGATGCTTAAGAAATTAAAACCTGGAGAATATCTCATTTTTGATCCGCAGATTGCTGGGATAGCGCCACCTCCGGAAGATTCACTGAGAGAGTCGAAAGTAGAGAATAATAACAATACGGCATTGATCACAAAATTCGAGTATGTGGGAGAGAAAATCGGTGAAGTGGTATATTTGTCCATGGATCTGAACAGGCAGTGGAAAACAGATGAAATTGAGATGATGCAGGAACTCTCACGTGCGCTTGCTATTTTTGTCTCCCTTCGTTTTCGGATGGATGAGAGCAAAGCACAGATTCGTCAGATTCAGAAAAGAGATCCTCTGACGAATCTATATAATCAGAGTGCATTTCGTGAAACGGCACATGAAATATTAAACCGCGCAGATGAAAAACTTATTTATGCTATTGAATATTTGGATATCAATAATTTTGGGTATGTAAATGAAAATTATGGATATAAGGTAGGAGACAGCATTTTAAAGATGTTTGCGGCAGATTTGTCCAGTCAGTCTTATTATAATGCAGGATGCCGCCTATATTCGGATTTCTTTCTGGTATTATTGTGTGATGAAAGCAAAGAAAAACTCGAGGAAAATTTAAACTTACGCAACCGCAGATTTACGAATATGCAGAATCATCAGTATCCAAACAGTGGAATGGGTGTTACGGCAGGTGTATATGTGATCGAAGATTCCCGTATGGATATTGAACAGGCAATCGAAAATGCAAATCTTGCATGGAAGAGTGCAAAGAATGCCGGAAAACAAGGAATTATGTTTTATGAATCTTCTCTTCGCACGAAGCGTGCGGAGGAACAGAAAATTGTTGGAGAATTTTTTGAAGCTTTGTATAGAGATGATTTTCGGATGTATCTTCAGCCGAAATTTATTCTTGGAGAGAGACATGTGTATGGGGCGGAGGCTTTGGCAAGGTGGAAACGCCCTGACGGAACGATTTTACCACCGGCATATTTTATGGATTCTCTGGAAAAAATCGGCTATATTACAGAACTGGATTTCTACATATTTGAAGAGGTTCTGAAAACGCTTGACAAATGGGAACGTCAGAAAAGAAGAAAACTGGTGATTTCAACAAATTTCTCCGGAAGGCATTTTGATACCGACGGGGAAGAATTTCTTGACCGCATCCAGCACATTTTTTCGAAATACACGGTTCCGGCAGAATATGTTGAGATTGAGGTTACAGAGGGAGTCCTGGTGAAGAATGTCCATGTACTGGAGCGGTGCGTGAACCGCCTTCATGAAATTGGATTCCGTGTGTCGATTGATGATTTTGGAACCGGATATTCCTCTTTGTCAGTGCTTGCAGATATGCCGGCAGATGTGGTGAAAATTGACAAAAGTTTTATAAATAAGGATATGAATGGCAAAAAAATGGATCTATTATACGAAATCGGACGGATGGTAAAAATATTGCAGAAAGATATCATCATCGAGGGCGTAGAGACAGAGGAACAGGAGAAACTTCTTATTAACGGAGGATTTACCTGCGGACAGGGTTATTTGTGTAATCGCCCGATTCCAATTGGCGAATTTGAGAGGTTGTATTTGTAAAAATACAAAAATGGTGTCGCTTAAACTTGATTTTTGCGGTTAATAACCTTATTATTTAAATTAGAGACATTCTGATTCAATGTCTGATTTTAATACGTTTGAACATTAAATTAAATAGGAGGACTAATTCATGAAACGTTCAATGAAAACCATGGATGGAAACCATGCAGCAGCTCATGCTTCATATGCATTTACTGATGTTGCAGCTATCTATCCTATTACTCCTTCATCTGTTATGGCTGAGGCTACAGATGAGTGGGCAACCGCAGGTCGTAAGAACATTTTCGGACAGACCGTTCAGGTTACAGAAATGCAGTCTGAGGCTGGTGCAGCCGGTACTGTACACGGATCTCTTGCAGCTGGTGCATTAACAACTACTTACACAGCTTCTCAGGGACTTTTACTTATGATCCCTAACCTGTACAAAGTAGCAGGTGAGAGACTTCCGGGCGTATTTAACGTATCTGCTCGTTGTGTCGCTACACACGCACTGAACATTTTCGGTGATCACTCTGATGTATACGCTTGCCGTCAGACAGGTGTTGCAATGCTTTGTGAGTCATCTGTACAGGAAGTTATGGACTTAACTCCAGTTGCTCATTGCGCAGCAATCAAGGGAAGAGTTCCATTTATCAACTTCTTCGATGGATTCCGTACATCTCACGAGATTCAGAAGATCGAGACTTGGGATTACGAAGATCTTAAGGATATGGTAGATATGGATGCAGTTGATGCTTTCCGTAAGAATGCATTAAATCCAAATCACCCGGTAGAAATGGGCTCTGCTCAGAACCCTGATATCTTCTTCCAGTCAAGAGAGGCTTGCAACTCTACATATGATGAGCTGCCAGCAATCGTTCAGGAGTACATGGACAAAGTTAACGAGAAGATTGGTACTGATTATAAATTATTCAACTACTACGGAGCTGCTGATGCTGACCGTATCATCATCGCTATGGGTTCTGTATGTGAGACAATCGACGAGACAATCGATTTCTTAATGGCAAGAGGCGAGAAGGTCGGTGTTGTTAAAGTTCGTCTTTACAGACCATTCGTTAAGGAAGCTTTAATTGACGTTATCCCAGATACTGTTAAGACAATCGCAGTATTAGACAGAACAAAAGAGCCAGGTTCTCTTGGTGAGCCATTATACTTAGATGTAGTTGCAGCTCTTAAGGGATCTAAGTTCGATCAGGTTAAGATTACAAGCGGACGTTATGGATTAGGATCTAAGGATACAACTCCAGGACAGATTATCGCTGTATATAACAACACAGAGAAGGAGCGTTTCACAATCGGTATCATCGATGATGTTACAAATCTTTCCCTTGAAGTTAAAGAAAATCCTGTTACTACACCAGAAGGAACTACAAACTGTAAGTTCTGGGGTCTTGGTGCAGATGGTACAGTAGGTGCCAACAAGAACTCTATCAAGATCATTGGTGATAATACAGACATGTATGCACAGGCATACTTTGATTATGACTCTAAGAAGTCAGGTGGTGTTACAATTTCCCACTTACGTTTTGGACATTCTCCAATCCGTTCTACATACCTGATTTCTCAGGCAAACTTCGTAGCATGTCATTGTACAGCTTACATCTACAAATACAACATGGTTCAGGATCTGGTACCAGGAGGTACATTCCTGTTTAATACACAGTGGTCTGTAGATGAGTTAGACGAGAAATTACCTGGACAGGTAAAGAGATACATTGCTGAGAACAATATCAATTTCTACATCATCGATGGTGTTAAGATTGGTAAGGAAATTGGTCTTGGTAACCGTATCAATACTGTTCTTCAGTCAGCTTTCTTCTCACTTACAAAGTTGATTCCGGAAGAAGAAGTAATCAAGCTTATGAAGGATGCAGCTACAAGATCTTATGCTAAGAAGGGTGACGATGTCGTTAAGATGAATCATGACGCTATCGATGCCGGTGCTACAGCATACGTTAAAGTAGATGTTCCAGAGAGCTGGAAGAACTGCACAGATGATGATTACTCTGTAGAAGTTAAGGGAGACAACAAGGAAGTTGTTGACTTCGTTAAAGATATTCAGCAGAAAGTTAACGGACAGCAGGGTAACACAATTCCTGTATCTGTTGTTAAGAAATACGAGACAGGCTGGACTCCATCCGGTACAGCAGCATACGAGAAGCGTGGTGTTGCAACTGACGTTCCAGTATGGGATGCTACTAAGTGTATTGAGTGTAACCAGTGTTCATATGTATGTCCTCATGCAGCAATCCGTCCAGTAGCTATGACAGAGGCTGAGGCAGCTGCAGCTCCAGAAGGAATGCAGATGAAAGATCTGAACATGATGCCAGGCTATAAGTTCGCAATCGTTGTATCAGCATTTGACTGTACAGGATGTGGATCTTGTGTAAACGTATGTCCAGACAAGGTTCAGGCTATTACAATGACTGGTTTCGAAGCACATGAAGATGAGCAGAAGTACTTTGATTATGCAGTTTCACTTGAGGATAAGGAAGACGTTATCGAGAAATTCAAGATTAACTCTGTTAAGGGATCTCAGTTCCGTCAGCCATTACTTGAGTTCTCAGGTGCTTGTGGTGGATGTGGTGAGACACCATATGCTAAGTTAATCACTCAGTTATTCGGTGACAGAATGTACATTGCAAATGCTACAGGATGTTCTTCAATCTGGGCTAACTCTTCACCTTCTACACCTTATACAACAAACAAGAAGGGTCATGGTCCTGCATGGTCTAACTCACTGTTCGAGGATGCAGCAGAGTTTGGTTATGGTATGTTACTTGCTCAGAGAGCAATCCGTGACAGATTAAAGAATGAATTAGATGAGATCGCAGCTAACACTGACAAAGCTGATGTTAAGGATGCCATCAAGGAGTGGAATGATACATTCGCTTCTGGTATCGAGAACGGACCAGCTACTGAGAAGTTAGTAGCAGCATTAGAGGCTTGCGGATGCGATGCTTCCAAGAACGTATTAAAAGAGAAAGATTTCCTTGCTAAGAAGTCCCAGTGGATCTTCGGTGGTGACGGATGGGCATACGACATCGGATTCGGTGGTGTTGACCATGTATTAGCATCTGGTAAGGATATCAACGTAATGGTATTCGATACTGAGGTATATTCAAATACAGGTGGACAGTCTTCTAAGGCTACTCCTACTGGTGCAATCGCACAGTTCGCAGCTGGTGGAAAAGAGACAAAGAAGAAGGATCTCGCTGGTATCGCTATGAGCTATGGTTACGTATATGTAGCACACATCTCTATGGGTGCTGATATGAACCAGTGTGTTAAGGCTCTTGCAGAGGCTGAGGCATATCCGGGACCATCACTTATCATCGCTTACGCTCCATGTATCAACCATGGTATCAAGAAGGGTATGAGCAAGGCTCAGACAGAGGAGAAGTTAGCAGTTGAGTCCGGATACTGGTTCAACTTCCGTTACAACCCAACACTTGCTGCAGAAGGCAAAGATGCATTCTCATTAGACAGCAAGGAGCCAACAGGCGATTATCAGGCATTCTTAAAGGGTGAGAACCGTTATGCATCTCTTGCTAAGTTTAACCCAACAAGAGCAGCAGAACTGTTCGCAGCTTCTGAGCAGAATTCTAAGGATCGTTATGAGCACTTAAAGAAGTTAGTAACTCTTTATGCTGGTAAATAATCAGATATAGAATCGGTTAAATAATTATATGGAAAGTCCCGATACGAATTGCGATTCGTGTTGGGGCTTTTTTCTGTATAGGAAATTCCTTTTACGTTTACGTGTTATGCCTCAATTTTCCATTTACAAAGTACGGAATGAATGATAAAATAAATTGAATAAGGTATGTAAATATACCAAGATGGAGGAATTGTGATGGCGGGTCTATTGCTGGAACTGCGTAGGCAGATAGCGAAAAATCACCGCAAGGGTATATATGGGAATGTGTCAGTACATAGACACGAGGTACCGAATATGAAAGATAGTGTTCCAAAAAGGAACAGTATGGCAGAGACACAGCTGGAAAAGGAACTGGATAAAGTTATCCGGCAGGAGAAAGAGCCGGTGGTGGAGATTCCAAAACCAGTGGAGCAGGATTTGTCAGAGCTGAAAGAAGAGGCTGTTGATCATATTCAGGAAAGGACAGTAGCGATTGTGAGCAAAGAAGATTTCTTACTTAATCAAATTGATGAATTTAGAGAACGGGCAAAACAGTTACAAAATTTGCTTGATACAAAGGAAACGGAAGCGCAGGAACTTCAGACTTTGGTTGATGAACGCCAGGAGAAAGCGGAAGCTTTGGGAGAAATCCTCAAGGAGCGTCAGAGTAAAGCCGATGGATTTACAATTGAAGTTGAAAAACAAATTGATGCAATGATCGCGAAAGTAGCAGACAAGATGGATGAAATCGAATCTGCAATGAAGGAAGATGTCGCTGATGGAAAGAAGTTCAATGAAGAGAAAGCAAGAGAACTGAAAGAATCTCTCGGACAGATTGAGGAGCAGCTCACAACGATTAAATCCGAACTTTCTGAAAAAGTACATACGGAAAATGTAAAATGTTATCGCAATATTCAGGATTTGTTCCGAAGCATGGAAGAGAAAGTAGATCATTTGACCATGATTGAGGACAAGCAGAGATCAATTGGTGCTTGGACAATTGTTGCAGCAGTACTTGGAATTGTGAATCTGGTTGGCTTGCTTGCATTGATACTGATTAATCTGGGTGTTTTTGCATAGGAATGGAATAGGAATATAAGAAATGCAATTCTCGATGATGAGGATTGCATTTTTCTGACTGTGTATACAATTCAATTTATAGCAGGGAGTACACTATGGAAAAAAAGAAAATTTGGGTAGTTGGCCATAAGCATCCGGATACAGACTCTGTCTGTGCAGCAATTGCTTATGCAAATTTAAAAAACAATATTGAGAAAAAAAATACAGAGCATAAAATTGTAAAAGAATATGTTGCAAAGCGTGCGGGCAGTTTGAATGCAGAGACAGCCTATGTTCTGAATCGCTTTCGGGCACAATCGCCGGAGCTGATTACCGATGTGGGAACACAGATGAAAGATATTCATATGCGAAAGACGGAAGGTGTCAGCAGTCATATTTCCATGAAAAAGGCATGGGAGATGATGAAGATTCTTGGCGTTGTTACTTTGCCGGTTGTAAAAGAAAACAAACTGGAAGGTCTCATTGTAACTGGAGATATTGCAAAATCCTACATGGATGTTTATGATAATACGATTCTTTCTACGGCAAGAACGCAGTACAAAAATATCGTGGAGACGCTGGAAGGACAGCTTCTTACAGGAAATGAACATGCATATTTTGTAAAAGGAAAAGTTGTAATCGGTGTGGGTTCGTTAGAAGTGCTTTCTTCAGTAGTAGACAGTGATGATCTTGTAATGATTGGAGACAGAGAAGAATTGCAGATGCTTTCTATCGCATCCAATTGCAGCTGCATGATTGTTACGAATGGATATGAAGTGGGGCCGGATGTGATTGAGGCGGCAAAGGAACGTGAAGTCGTTGTAATCAGCACTCCGTATGATACGTTTACCGCAGCACGTTTGATCAATCAAAGTATTCCAATTAAGCACTTTATGACGAAAAAGAATATTGTTCATTTTGATTTGGATGACTATGTAGATGATGTCAGAGAAGCTGTTGCAAAAATCCGACATCGTGATTTCCCGATTCTCGATGCAAATCAGAATTACGTGGGAATGTTCTCTCGCCGTAATTTGATGAACACAGACAAAAAACAACTAATTCTTGTTGACCATAATGAAAAGACACAGGCGGTTGATAACATTGATGAGGCAGAAATTCTTGAGATTATAGACCATCACCGTCTTGGAAGCCTTGAGACAATGGCTCCGGTATATTTCCGCAATCAGCCACTGGGGTGTACTTCCACGATTATTTATCACATGTATCTGGAGCAGAATATCGAAATCAGTCCGCAGATGGCGGGTCTGATGTGTGCTGCAATTCTATCTGATACACTTATGTTCCGCTCACCGACCTGCACAGAGATTGACAGGGATGCAGCATTGGCATTGGCAAAGATTGCAGATGTGAAAGTAGAGGAACTTGCCTCTGCGATGTTCGAAGCAGGAAGCGATTTCAGCAATAAGACAGAATCGGAGATTCTAAATCAGGATTTTAAAATCTTTCATGCGGGCGAAGTCAGCTTCGGTGTGGCACAGATCAGTGCTATGAGTCGTGCAGAACTTGATAAAGTGCAGAAACGTATTGAACCTTATCTTGAGCAGATGATGGGAGAAAAACAGATTCAGATGATTTTTATCATGCTGACAGATATATTAAATGAATCTACATTTCTGGTGTATCGTGGGGCGGACAGTGCACAGATTGCGGCAAGTGCGTTTAATTGTGAAGTGAATGAAAAAGGAATTATGTTAAAAGGAGTTGTTTCAAGAAAGAAACAGCTGATTCCAAACCTGATCAATACGCTTGCAGAAAAAGGATAAAAAAGACGCTTCGCTATTCGCGGAGCGTCGAGTCGAGTGTGCGCTGTTCCCGAGGAGAATATCCAAAATTTTTCTTGAAAGCACGTGAAAAAGTGGAATAATTCCGAAAGCCACATTCGTAGCAGACATTGGTGATCGGTTCTCCCTGAAGAATGAGATCCCGGGCGAGAAGCAGGCGTTTGGTAGAAAGATAATTTCCAATCGTATAGCCTGTTTCTTCTTTGAACGAATGCATCAGATGATATCGGCTCAGAAAAAAAGTCTCAGAAAGAGAGTCGATGGAGATGTCTTCGGTAAGATGTTCGTTCAAATAATCGATGATAGCAATCATTTTCTGATTGGATGAAGTATTGGATAAATATTCGATGCTATTGTGCAAAGCATTACGATTGAGCTGTACCATAAACTCCAAAAAAAGGAGATTGTGATACAGCTCATTTGCGTATTCTTTTGAATCAAGAGAATGTTCAAGTTCTCGTACAATCTGTCCAAGTTTGCTGGTTCTAAAAGCCGGAATGCGCAAAACATGGGACTGTTTCTGATGGGCTTCGGATAAACATTGGGATAAATCATATGAATCTGTCCGGTAACCATCTAGATATCCTTTGGAAATGTAAATGATAATTCGTTCATAAGTGTTCTGGTCATGAATGATTGGACAGTGGACTTCTCCGGCAGGAACAAAGACAACATCATCCGGCTGAAGATCATAACTGCGACCTTCAATGCAGTAGGAGACATTACCCTTTAATAAAATCAGTATTTTATGAAATTCGTGAAAATGAAAATTTACCGGAGCCATACCCTGATCAATGAGATGGAAAATCTTGAAATCGTTGTTCAGATATCCAGTTTTTTTATATTCTTTCATAATAAAAGATACCTCTTTCAATATAAATGACATTGGTATGTTGCAATTGATTATGCAATTGCGGTTTCTTTTATGTTAGCACACAATTTGCAATATAGAAAGCACTTATACAGTTTTCGGGTAAAAAAGTGCGGAGTATACTATAATATGATGAAAGAGTAAAAGGTTATCATCGATGCATGAATGTATGGATGCTTGCAATTCTATATAGAACAGAAGGAGGACTTACGATGAAATTTACAAAAATGCACGGATGTGGAAATGACTATGTTTATGTGAATTTATTTGAAGAGACAATTACAGATCCGTCGAAGTTATCAATTGCAGTGAGTGACCGGCACTTTGGAATCGGATCGGATGGTTTGATTACGATTGGCCCATCGGACGTGGCAGATTTTCGGATGCGCATTTATAATGCAGATGGATCCGAGGCTGAAATGTGTGGCAATGGTATTCGTTGTGTGGCAAAATACGTATATGAGCATGGGCTGACAGATAAAAAAGAAATTAGTGTGGAGTCTGGTGCAGGAATCAAGTATTTGCAATTGACTGTGGAGAATGGAATTGTAACATTGGTACGTGTAGATATGGGAGAGCCGATTCTTATGCCTGCAGAGATTCCGGTGGAAGCTGCTGGGGATAAAGTTGTGGATGAACCGATAGAAGTTGGCGGCAGACAGTGGAAAATGACATGTGTATCTATGGGAAATCCGCATGCAGTTGTGTTTGTTGATGATGTGTCAAATTTCGAAATTGAAAAATATGGACCGGAGTTCGAGCAACATCCGCGTTTCCCAAAGAGAACGAATACTGAATTTGTTCAGATTATTTCAAGAACAGAAGCTTCCATGCGTGTCTGGGAGCGTGGTTCCAATGAGACCTGGGCATGCGGGACAGGAACCTGTGCAACGGTTGTGGCGAGCATTTTGAATGGACTTACCGATGATACGGTTCTGGTGCATTTGCGTGGTGGTGATCTGACAATCACATATGATCGCAACACCAATCATGTTTTTATGACAGGGCCGGCAACAGAAGTTTTTACCGGTGAATGGAAAGAGTAAGTTAGTGAGGGAAAATAAATGAAGATTAAAGAACTTGTAAAAGAACTGAAATATGAGGTGCTTATTGGAAATGAAGAAACCGATGTTACAACGCTGGTTTATGATTCCAGAAAGGTGGAAAAAGGCTCTGTTTTTGTATGCATCAGTGGCAGTGTAAGGGATGCGCATGATTTTATACCAGATGTGGTCAAAAAAGGGGCAGCTGCGATCATTGTAGAAAAGGATGTGGAATTACCGGAGCATGTGACAGTTATAAAAGTGGAAGACAGCCGTCTCGCGTTGGCATACATGTCTGCTGCATATTTCGGTTACCCGGCAAAGAAATTAAAGACAATCGGTATCACAGGAACCAAAGGAAAAACAACAACCACTTATATGGTAAAATCTATTTTGGAATCAGCTGGAATTAAGACTGGTCTGATCGGAACGATTGAATCCATTGTAGGAGACAAAAGAATTCCTTCCGCAAATACAACACCGGAATCCTACCGTGTACAGGAACTGTTCCATGAGATGGTAGAAGCAGGGCTGGACGCAGTTGTTATGGAGGTTTCATCACAGGCACTAATGCTGCACCGTGTATCTGGATTTACATTTGATATCGGAGTGTTTACGAATCTCGAGCCGGATCACATTGGAACAAATGAGCATAAAGATTTTGCAGATTATATGCATTGCAAGAGCCTGTTGTTCCAGCAGTGTAAACTTGGAATTTTCAATGGAGACAGTGAACACTTAGAGGGAATCTTAGAAGGACACACCTGTCAGGTAGAGACATTTGGTTATGGAAAAGAAAATGATCTTGTTGCGCAGAATGTACAGTTGAAAAAAGAGCACGGTGCACTTGGAGTGAAATATCATGTAAAAGGACTGATGAACTTTGATGTGGAAGTCAATGTGCCAGGAAGTTTTTCGGTATACAATTCTTTGACTGCGATTGCTATCTGTCATCATTTTGGGGTGCCGGTTGAAAAAATTAAAGAAGCATTGCTTCATGTCAGTGTAAAGGGAAGAATTGAAATTGTGCCGGTTACCAAGCGATACACATTGATGATTGATTACGCACACAATGCAATGTCATTAGAGAGTCTTCTTACAACGTTAAAAGAGTATGAACCGGGACGGCTCGTTTGTCTGTTTGGATGTGGTGGAAATCGTGCAAAGTCCAGACGGTATGAGATGGGAGAGGTTTCTTCAAAGCTTGCAGATCTGACTGTTGTAACATCCGATAATCCAAGAAACGAGGAACCGATGGATATCATCAATGATATTCTTGTTGGTGTTCATAAAGCTGACGGAGAATATGTGACGATTCCAGACCGTAAAGAAGCCATTGCTTATTGCATGAAAAATGCGCAGGATGGAGATATTGTCGTTCTGGCCGGAAAAGGACATGAGGATTATCAAGAAATCCGTGGTGTAAAACATCATATGGATGAGAGAGAACTGATCGCTGAAATTATTCGTGAAAATCCAGATTTGAAACTGTAAAGGAGAAAAAAATGTCTGTGTTTCGCGGCTCCGGAGTCGCCCTGGTGACTCCATTTCATGAAGATAAAAGCATTAATTTTGAAATGCTGGAGTACCTGGTGGAAAGACAGATTGCCAATTATCCTATACAATGTGCCATCACGGACCGGGTGTAATCTCGGTTTTGACCAATTTGTTGCCAAAAAATATTCATGATATAACAAAAGAAATATTAAATGACGATTATACATCTGAGAAAGATGCGCAATTATCATACGAAAAGCTGGTTGAAAAGCTATTTACAGAGGTAAATCCGATTCCGGTGAAAGCAGCTTTGAATATGATGGGAATGGATGTCGGACCGGTACGTTTGCCACTGACAGAGTTGGAAGAAACGCATAAAAATGAACTGAAACGGGCAATGTCCGAGGTGGGAATAAGGAGCTTATAAATGGGAAAACAAAATTGGAAACCGGGAAATATGTTAAATCCGGTACCGGCAGTTATGGTGAGCGTAACAGACGAAAATGGAAAATCAAATATCATTACGATTGCATGGGCGGGGACAATCTGTACGAATCCGCCGATGGTTTCCATCTCGGTGCGTCCGTCACGCTATTCTTACGATATTATTGATCGTACCGGTGAATTTGTAATCAATCTCACCAATCAGGAATTGGTAAAGGCATGTGATTATTGTGGGGTGGTCAGCGGAAGAGATGTTGATAAATTCAAAGAAATGAAACTGACACCATTGCCGATGCAGCAGGTGAAAGCGGTCGGGATCGCAGAGAGTCCGGCGAATATTGAATGTCGTGTTGTAGAGAAAAAAGCATTGGGAAGTCATACGATGTTTATTGCGGAAGTGGTAGGAGTTACCATTGATGACCGTTATATGAACGAGACCGGAAAGTTTGAAATTAACGAATCCGGCCTCTTGATGTATTCTCATGGAGAATATTTTTCTCTGGGAGAAAAACTTGGAAAATTTGGATATAGTATAAAAAAGAAATCTTGAATTAATTATTTTAAAAGCATATCCATGAGATATGCATACACATCTTCATTTTGATTTTTCCAATTATTGCAGATCGCTTCGGCCTGTTCCTTGGTGGTGACGCTGAGGGTCAGGTCGATGATTGGATTGGCGTCGGAACGTACCTGACAGCGCACGGCATATTTCTGGTTTGTTGTTTTATAGTAGTCTGCAAGAATGGAATTTTCCTGACGAAACTCCAGCTTATTTTCTTCGAAAAATTTCATAATGTCGGCTTCGATGCCGTCAGTGATTTTGTCTTTAAAGAAACCGAGTGTTTCTTTTCCGGCTGCAGTAAGCGTGTATTGCGTGTTGGAGTGTGTGGATTCTGCTACAATCAGATTGGTATCCACGAGATCTCCGAGTACCTCCTGCACACGAAAATAATCAGTATATTCTTCGCTTAGAAAGAAATTGGATATCTGTGTGTTGGTTAGAGGAAAGCCTGCTTTGCTCAGCATGTATAAAATTGTTAATTTGTATATGGTAAATGGTTCAGCCATAAAATCAAATCCTCCTTAAGATATAAATAATCGACCCTGCCATGTGTCACGTTCTTTGAGACGATGATGAATGGTATTCAGCACACGTTTTTTGTCAGTGCTCCATGAGGGTGCCAGTAAAAGGTTTCGCGGACCGTCACCGGTTAATCGGTGAACGACCATATCCGGCGGAAGAAGTTCCAGACAATCAATGACCAGATCGCAGTAGGGCATCCGTTCCATAACCGGAAAAGGTGTTTCCAGATATTTATTCCCAAGTTCTGTGTTTTTTAATACGTGAAGAAGCTGAAGCTTGATTCCGGCAACCGGAAGTCGGGATACATGGGAAATGGTCTGTAACATCATTTCTTTTGTCTCGTTTGGAAATCCAAGAATTACATGGGCAATTACCGGGATATGAATTCGGGTAAGTGCATCAACAGCAGAATCAAATTGTTCGACCGTCGTGTGCGTATTCATCTGCCGCAGCGTGTCGTTGTGCATCGTCTGTAATCCAAGCTCAATCCAGATTTGTTTGTGCGGATATTCCTTTTGCAGTTCGGAAAGAAGCAGGAGCACATCTTTGCCCAGACAATCGCTTCGTGTGCCAATGGATAAAGCAACAATCGCAGGTGATTGTAATGCTTCTTCGTAAATGGAACGCAAATATGCAATCGGTGCGTAAGTGTTCGTGTAGGATTGAAAATATGCAATGAATTTTGAACAGTTTGTTTTTGCAACAATGCGCATTTTTGCATCCGACAACTGTTGCGAGACCGGAAGAGACGCAGAGGCTGCAAAATCACCGGAACCGCCTTCACTGCAGAAGGCACAACCGAGAGTACTGTAGGTTCCATCGCGATTTGGGCAAGTCATACCACCGCTCAAGCTGAGGCGGTATACTTTTTCACCAAAAGTCTCTTTGCAGTAATCATTCAGGGAATAATACCGCCTGCCGGAAGAAAAAGGGCAGACGGTATTGGATAAAGTACGCATATTATGAAATATGAGACTTGACAGCTTCGCTGACAACTTCCGCAACACGTGGATCAAATGCTTCCGGCATAATGAAATCTTCGTTGATCTCATCATCGGATACGAGTGCAGCAAGTGCTTCGGCAGCAGCAAGTTTCATTTCTTCGGTAATCTGTTTTGCATGTCCTTCCAGTGCACCTTTGAAAATACCAGGGAATGCGATTACATTGTTTACCTGGTTCGGGAAATCGCTTCGTCCGGTTCCAACAACTTTTGCCCCAGCAGCTTTTGCAACATCCGGCATAATCTCCGGTACCGGGTTTGCCATGGCAAAAAGAATCGCGTCTTTGTTCATAGAGGAAACCATCTCTGGTGTTACAATATTTGGAGCGGAGACACCTACAAAAATATCTGCATCTTTTAATGCGTCTGTAAGTGTTCCACTTGCATTTTCAAGGTTTGTAACTTCTGTCATTTTTTTCTGCATCCAGTTTAAGTTCGGATAATCTTTTCCAATGATACCCTCGCGGTCGCACATGGTTACATGTTTGAAACCATAAGTAAGAAGAAGTTTTGTGATTGCAACTCCGGCAGAACCTGCACCGTTTACAACAACTTTGCAATCTTCCTTTTTCTTTCCGGTAACACGTAAACCGTTGATGATTCCAGCGAGAACAACGATCGCGGTACCATGCTGGTCATCGTGAAAGACAGGGATATCCAGCATTTCTTTGAGTCGTTCCTCGATTTCAAAGCAACGTGGAGCAGAAATATCTTCCAGGTTGATTCCACCAAATCCCGGAGCAATATTTTTGACAGTAGTAATGATTTCTTCGGTGTCCTGTGTGTCCAGACAGATCGGGACAGCGTTTACATCGCCGAATTCCTTGAACAGTACACATTTTCCTTCCATTACCGGCATCGCTGCGTATGGTCCGATATTGCCAAGACCAAGAACCGCACTTCCGTCGGATACAACGGCAACGGTGTTTGCTTTCCAGGTATAAGTGTATGCGGCGGATTTATCTTCTGCGATGACTTTACATGGCTCAGCAACGCCAGGTGTGTAGGCAATTGCCAGATCCTCGCGGCTGTTCACCTTGGATTTTGCGATAGTTTCAAGTTTCCCATTCCATTCTTTGTGGCACAAAAGCGCTTTTTCTTTATTATCCATAGTAATTCTCCTTTGTTTCCTTGTACTTTTTTAACAATACCATTCTTGGAAATACAAATCAAGAAAAAGACTTCCTATTTTCAGAATAATAGTGTATAATAATTTCATAAGCGATTCTGCGTCGTTTCAGACATAGATCCCATGAAATTCGATTTTTTAATATAAAGGAGATTATATGAGGGAAAAATACGAAAGCCTGTCTTTGGTTGTGTTAAAGGATCTTGCCAAAGCGAGAGGCATTAAAGGCGTGTCAGCAATGAAAAAAAGCGAGCTGATCGAGCGCATGCTTCAGGAAGATGAAGAAGAAAAAAAGTCAGGCGTAGTAAAAATTGCCAAGGATCATAAGACTGTTTTTACTACAAATGCGATAGAACACAGAGAGCGCATTCTTCGTGCCCGCAAAGCGGAACAGGAGCGGGAAGAAAGTGATTCTTCATATAATGTAAAAGAAGAGATTCAGGATTCGGCGGCTATCAAGGAAGATATTGCTGATCTTGACAGCGGGTGCACCGTGAGTGGCATTCTTGAAGTTATGGCAGATGGGTATGGATTTTTACGCTGTGAAAATTATCTCCCTGGAGAGCATGATGTGTACATTGCACCGTCACAGATTCGGAGATTTAATCTAAAGACCGGAGATATCGTTACAGGTAATACAAAGATTAAATCTTCCGAAAAAGAAAAATTTTCAGCATTGCTTTATGTTTCTACGGTGAACGGATATCATCCTTCGGAGGCACAGCATCGAATGAATTTCGAAGATATGACTCCGATTTTTCCCAATAAGCGTCTGCGAATGGAACGACCGGGATGCTCGGTAGCGATGCGCGTTGTGGACGTGGTGTCTCCAATTGGTAAGGGACAGCGAGGAATGATTGTGTCCCAGCCGAAAGCCGGTAAGACAACCCTTTTGAAAGAAATTGCAAACTCGGTTAAAATCAATAACCCGGAGATGCATATGATCATTTTATTGATCGATGAGCGCCCTGAGGAAGTAACCGATATCAAGGAAGCCATTCGGGGAGACAATGTGGAAGTAATCTATTCTACATTTGATGAGACCGCAGAACATCATAAGAGAGTATCCGAAATGGTTATTGAGCGCGCAAAGCGTCTGGTAGAGCACAAACAGGATGTTATGATTCTTCTGGATAGTATTACAAGACTTGCCCGCGCTTACAACCTGACATGTACACCGAGCGGACGAACCTTATCCGGTGGTCTTGACCCTGCCGCACTTCATATGCCAAAGCGTTTTTTTGGTGCTGCACGTAATATGAGAGAAGGTGGAAGTCTTACTATTCTTGCGACAGCACTGGTAGATACCGGAAGTAAGATGGATGATGTTGTCTTCGAGGAATTCAAAGGTACCGGTAATATGGAACTTGTACTCGATCGTAAGCTTTCGGAAAAAAGAATTTTCCCGGCTGTTGATATTGTAAAATCCGGAACCAGACGAGATGACCTTTTGCTGGATCCACAGGAACAGATTGGCGTGGAAAATATGCGAAAAGCTTTGAATGGAATGCGCTCGGATGAGGCGGTGGAAAACATTTTGAATATGTTTGCGCATACAAAGAACAATGCTGAATTTATCAATATGGTTACAAAAAACAGAATTTTATAATTTAGCCCTTGCAATGTATATATATGTGTGTTAGAATAATTAAGATGTTTATCGGGATGTAAACGGACGTACGTGTCGCTCTTGCAACAAGTATCATATGCGGATCGGGCATACGGGTATAAAGAGTGTGACAATAGGCGGATCAATCAATTTGAGATTGATTACAATAAACGATAAGAATAGAAGAGGTGAAAATCATGAGAGAAGGAATCCATCCAGATTATTATCAGGCAACTGTTACTTGCAACTGTGGAAACACATTTGTTACAGGTTCAACAAAGCCGGAGATCCACGTAGAAATCTGTTCTAAGTGTCATCCATTCTATACTGGACAGCAGAAGGCTAACCAGGCTCGTGGACGTATCGAACAGTTCAACAAGAAGTATGGTATGAAATAGAATTGAACGATTTTCGAAAAGGTTGAGGCTGTGTAGCTTCAACCTTTTTTCTTTCTTTTCGAAGGATAGTGTCAGCCCATTTGCTGAAAGCAAATTATGCATGGGCTGATGTTCAAGAGCGGAGGCAGAATTATGAGATATTCCGGAGTTGGCGGACAGGCCGTAATGGAAGGCGTAATGATGAAAAACAAGGATAAATACGCTGTGGCTGTCCGGAAGCCGAACCATGAAATTGAAGTGAAAGTATCAGATTGCAAAAGCGTGATTAAAAATGAGAAGCTGCGTAATCTGCCAATTGTGCGTGGAGTGGTGAATTTTATCGAATCTCTGTCTTTGGGAATGAAAACACTTATGTATTCGGCATCTTTTTTTGAAGATGAGGAGGATACAGCAAAGAAAGAAAAACTTTCTCCGGAAGAAAAAAAGAAAATGGAGGAAAAAGAGAAAAAAGAAGAAAAACTGCTGATGAGCGGAACATTGGCGTTTTCGGTTGTTTTTGCGTTGCTTCTATTCTTTGCGCTTCCTTATTTTCTGTCCGGATTTTTTCACAAGGTGATTGCTTCGGAGACTTTGATTGCTTTGATAGAGGGATTGATACGTCTGGTTATTTTTGTTGGCTACATAGCATTGATTTCCCTGACACCGGATATTAAGAGAACCTTTATGTATCATGGTGCGGAGCACAAGTGCATTAATTGCATTGAGCATGGAATGGAACTGAATGTTGAAAATGTGAGAAAAAGTTCGCGTTTGCACAAACGCTGTGGAACGAGCTTTTTACTCATTGTTATGCTTATTTCGATTGTTTTCTTTATGTTTATCCGAGTGGATTCAAAGATCCTTCAGTTACTGTTGCGTTTACTGCTTATTCCGGTGATTGCAGGCGTGTCGTATGAATTTATCAGACTTGCCGGCCGGTATGAGAACTGGTTTTTGAACATTTTCAGTAAACCGGGCATGTGGATGCAGAGGTTGACAACAAAAGAACCCGATGATGAGATGATTGAAGTTGGAATTGCTTCTGTAGAAGCGGTATTTGACTGGAGAAGTTGGCAGAAGGAAGAAGAGAGTGTATGACATACCGTCAGGCGATTGTATTAGGTGAAGAAGAATTAAAAAAAGCAGATATCGTTGATGCAAAGAATGATGCATGGCTTCTTATGGCGATGGCATGTAAAATTGACCATACCTACTATTATATGCATATTGATGAGGAGATGACGGATGAGCAGATGAAAGAATTTGAAGTGCTCATCAAAAAGCGTGCGGAGCGCGTGCCACTTCAATATATTACAGGGGAGCAGGAGTTTATGGGACTGACCTTTCATGTAAACTCCAATGTACTGATACCGCGACAGGACACGGAGACACTGGTGGAAGAGGCTTTGAAAGTTATAAAACCGGGGATGCGAGTTCTTGATATGTGTACAGGATCTGGATGCGTGCTGATCAGCATTTTGAAATATGCACATGATGTGGAAGGCTTTGGATATGATATTTCCAAACAGGCAATCAATGTTGCAAAAGAGAATGCCAAGCTGAATGATGTATCTGCATTGTTTGAGCGAAGTGATTTGTTCGAGGATGTAATGGAAAGCGATATGGATGTGATCGTATCCAATCCTCCATATATTCCGAGTGAAGTTGTTACGACATTGATGCCGGAAGTGGTTGATTTTGAACCGCACGAGGCTTTGGACGGCAAAGAGGATGGACTCTATTTTTACCGAAAGATTATTGACCGTTGTAAAGAATTTTTAAAATCACAGGGGTACTTACTTTTTGAAATCGGATATGATCAGGGAGAGGCGGTATCGTCGATGCTGCGTTGCTCAGGATTTGAAGAAGTGCGTGTGATCAAAGATCTTGCCAGAAATGATCGTGTTGTTATGGGACATTTGTAACGGAAACAAATGGCATGCAGTAAATAGAAATGAAGCAAAAGGAAAGGAAGAAAATTTATGTTTGATAAATTAGAGGATTTACTTCATCATTATGAGGAACTTATGAATACACTGAGCGAGCCGGATGTAGCAAATGATCCAAACCGGTTCCGCAAATTGATGAAAGAGCAGAGTGATCTGCAGCCAATCGTAGATGCTTACAAAGAATATAAACAGTGTAAACAGAATATTGAAGATTCTCTTGCGATGCTCAGTGAGGAATCTGACGAAGAGATGCGTGAGCTTGCTAAGGAAGAATTGAACGAATCCAAAGCGCGTCTTGCGGAACTTGAGGATGAATTGAAGATTCTGCTTCTTCCGAAGGATCCGAACGATGATAAGAACGTTATTGTTGAGATTCGTGCAGGAGCCGGAGGAGAAGAGGCAGCATTGTTTGCAGCTGAAATTTATCGTATGTATGTACATTACGCAGAGAGCAGACGTTGGAAAGTGGAAACACTTGAGGCGGATGAGACAGGTATTGGTGGTATGAAGTCGGTTGACTTTATGGTTACAGGAGCTGGCGCATATTCTGTGCTGAAGTATGAATCCGGTGTTCACCGTGTACAGCGTGTGCCGGAGACGGAATCGCAGGGCAGAATCCAGACATCTACCTGTACGGTAGCGGTAATGCCGGAGGCAGAAGATGTGGATGTGCATATTGATGAAAAGGATATTCGTATTGACGTAATGAGAGCTTCCGGAAATGGTGGACAGTGTGTCAATACGACGGACTCTGCAGTTCGACTTACACATTATCCAACCGGAATTGTAATTTACAGTCAGACGGAAAAATCACAGATTCAGAATAAGGAAAAGGCATTTGCACTTTTGAGATCGAAGTTATATGATTTAGAGTTACAGAAAAAGCAGGATGCAGAATCAGCAGCACGTCTGAGTCAGATTGGTACAGGTGATCGTTCCGAAAAGATTCGTACTTACAATTTTCCACAGGGACGTGTAACGGATCACAGAATCAATCTTACACTGTACAAGCTGGATAAAATCCTTAATGGTGATATTCAGGAAATCATTGATGCATGTATCGCTGCAGACCAGGCGAAAAAACTTGCAAATATGAACGAGTAAAACAGTAAATTAACAATATGCAAAAGGTATGTATTTTCTTAAATATGGGAAACATTCCTTCCTTTTTCGTTTGCATTTTTGAGGTATATGGAATAGAAACTTGTACCATGGCATATAATAAACAGAATATGGATTGAGTTGTGTTATCGATAAAATATGAAAAAATTATATCCAGGTGAACAAGGTGTATTTGTTCAATATTTGCAATTGGCGTTGCAACGAGCAGGAGCATCGATAGTTATCGATGGAATATTTGGCCAAAATACATGCAGTGCAGTTGAAGAATTTACAGGGAAATCAGGTAGTTGTACGGTGGATGATGATACATGGAAATTATTACTTCCATATCTGAAAGGATATACCACACATCTTGTAGAAAAAGGTGACAGTATTTATAGTATTGCAAAAAAGTATGGAACTACGGAACAGGCTGTTTTGCAAGCAAATCCAAATGTAGAAAGTAATAATTTAAATATTGGAACGTTGCTTATTGTACCGTTTGATTTTGAAATTGTGCCGGATAATATTTTGTATACTTCCTTTCTGGTGGAATGGATTGTGGATGGTTTACAGGCGAGGTATCCCTATTTGAAAACGGGCAGCCTTGGAAGAAGCGTAATGGGTAGTAAATTATTATATTTAAATTTGGGAAACGGAGATATGGAAATCTGTTATAACGCGTCATTCCATGCAAACGAGAGTATTACAACACCGGTATTATTAAAATTTGCAGAGCAGCTTATGCAAAATTATGAGAATGAAGAAGAAATACAAAACGTGAATGTGCAACATTTGTTTGAAGAATTTAATCTATATTTAATACCAATGGTAAACCCGGATGGGGTGGATTTCGTAAATGGAGCTTTGGATCAGGGGCATTTTTACAGAGAGGCAATTCGTATTGCAAGTGTGTATCCGGACATTCCTTTTCCAAATGGATGGAAGGCAAACATTCGAGGCGTAGATTTGAATCTTCAGTTTCCGGCAGGATGGAATATGGCAAAACAAATAAAATATAATCAAGGTTATACCAAACCGGCACCGAGAGACTATGTTGGAGCCACGCCACTCAGTGAACCGGAGAGTATTGCAATGTATAATTTTACGAGAACACATGAGTTCCAACTGATTCTTGCGTATCATACACAGGGGAAAGTTATTTATTGGAGATATTTGGATTACAATCCTGTTAATTCACACGAGATTGGAAAATATTTTTCGGAAGTAAGTGGTTATCGTCTGGAGGAGACACCTTCAGCATCCGGTTATGCAGGGTATAAGGATTGGTTTATTTTGGAATATGATAAGCCGGGATATACAATTGAAGCCGGACTTGGTACCAATCCATTGCCGATGTCTCAGTTCGAAAAAATATATCGTGATAATATTGGAATTCTCCTTGGAGGAATGACGGAACTGGAATAAATTAGATTGTGAAATTATAATGGGTGTTTTATAATGAAGAGACATAATGATTCAGAATCACACGGGATAGTTGCGAAGGGAAAGTAAAAAGGAAAATTGGAAACTATGCAGATAAAGGTAATCGAGGGCAATAAACAATATGAAATTTCAGCAAGAGATACACAGACAGTTCTTGAGGTACTTCGGGAACAGAAAATTACATCGGTAGCTGCACCTTGCAATGGACAGGGAAAATGTAAAAAATGTCTTGTGAACATAAATGGTGAGGAACGTCTGGCTTGTACAACGAAAGTTGCAGAAGGAATGGTTGTACGACTTTCGGAGCAGCAGAATGCAAAAATATCGGAAACCGGAGAGGGATATATTTATCCGCCGGATGGAGTCGAAGGATATGCAGTTGCGTGTGATATAGGAACTACGACAATTGTTTGTCATTTATTGAATATGAGAACTGGAGAACGAATAGGAACAGTTAGTAAGAAAAATGCGCAGGGCGTTTATGGGGCAGATGTTGTGTCTCGTATTCAGGCGGCATCGTCAGGCCGGCTTTGTGAATTGCAGAAGCTTGTAGTGCGTCAGCTGGAACAAATGATCATTCAATTATGTCAAAAAGCGAAGGTCTTTCTTCCTATTATGTATATGTCCGTGGCAGGAAACACCGTGATGTGTCATTTGCTGGTGGGTTTGTCGCCAGAGAAAATAGGCGTGGCACCTTTTGCACCGGATGAATTATTTGGAAAAGAATATTCAGGAGCAGAATTGGGAATTCGAATTTGCAAAAATATTTATCTGTTTCCGTGTGCGGCGGGATATGTAGGAGGAGATGTGACAGCAGATTTGTTGGCTACTATGAAAGGGCATGAGGATGAGGAAACCCTGTTGCTGGATATTGGAACTAATGGAGAAATGGTTCTTGGAACAGAACAGGGCTATGTATGCTGCGCAGCCGCTGCGGGTCCTGCGTTTGAAGGCGCGGAAATCGTGATGGGAATGCCGGCAACACAAAAGGCAATTTCACATGTTGGATTAGAACAAAATAAAATCAAGGTTGAAATAATAGACGGAGAACAAGAAGCAGAAGGAATTTGCGGTTCGGGACTTCTTGATGCGGTAGCGGTCTTTTTGCAGAGCGGACTTATGGATGAGACGGGAATGTTGCTGGAAGCAGATGAGGTGCCGGAAGAATTTCGAGGATATACAGGCTTCTACAAAGGAGAAAATTGTGTTTGGCTTACCGGGAAAGTTTGTGTGACACAGACGGATATCAGAAATATTCAATTGGCGAAAGCTGCTATTGCAGCGGGAATACAGATTTTATTAAATGAAAAGAAAATAAAATATAAAGATGTGAAACGCTTGATTTTAGCAGGTGGTTTCGGGACTTATTTAAACAAAGAAAGCGCAACGAGAATTGGATTGATTCCAAGAGAACTTCTTTCGGTGACGCAGACAGTTGGAAATGCGGCTGGTGAAGGTGCCATATCAGCTGCAATATCAAAAGAAGCCAGAGAACAGGCAAAAAAGATCCAGGAGCATATGCACTATATTGAACTGTCTATGCATCCAAAATTTTCAGATGCATATATGGATTTAATGTACTTTGAATAAAAGAAATAATTCAGAAAAACATTACAAGAAAAACAGGGAGCAGCTTAGAACATCAGCCGCTCCCTGTTTTTTAATAATCTTGCTCCATTTACAATTAAGAGGACACCGGATACGATTCCTGTGATTAAAATGCAAATTCCAATCGCGAGAGTCCCAGCTCCGGTATTCCCCATAGTTTTATATATTTTTTCACTCATAGCACACCTCCGATGAAACGTAAATCTTAAGATTATTATAACATATGTTGTATTGCTATTCTATTGTTTTTATACTAAAATTAGAATGATTCTCATAGAGATACAATAGAGTATAAGGAGACTTGGATGAAAGACTTTATTTTGAGCTGCAGTTCGACTGCAGATTTGACAAAAGAACATTTTATGAAAAGGGATATTTCATACATATGTTTTCATTTTGAACTGGACGGAAAACAGTACATGGATGATTTGGGAGAGTCAGTCCCATTTGATCAGTTTTATCAGGCAATGACAGATGGAGCAGATACAAAAACATCACAAATTAATGCAGATGAATTCTGCGAATATTTTGAAGAATTTTTGAAAGAAGGAAAAGATATTTTGCATCTGACACTTTCTTCTGGTATTTCAGGGGTGATTAATTCTGCAAAAATTGCACAGGTTATGATGCAGGAAAAATATCCGGATCGAAAGATTTATGTTATTGATTCGCTGGCTGCATCTTCCGGATATGGATTGCTTATGGATAAACTCGCAGATTTGAGAGATGAGGGGAAATCGATTGATGAAGTATATGCGTGGGCAGAGGAACACAAGAAGGAAGTACAGCATTGGTTTTTTACAAGTGATTTGACCTTTTTTATTAAGGGAGGTCGTGTTTCAAAGACTGCTGGTTTTATTGGCGGAGTTATGAATATTTGTCCGTTGCTTAATGTGGATTTTGAAGGAAAACTGATTCCGAGACAAAAGGTGCGCACAAAGAAAAAAGTGATACAGGCGATTGTCGGAAAAATGGAAGAAAATGCAAAGGATGGTTTGGATTATAATGGAAAATGTTATATTTCACAGTCTGCCTGCATCGAAGATGCGCAGGCAGTTGCCAAACTTGTCGAAGAGAAGTTCCCAAAATTAAATGGAAAGGTAGAAATTTATTCTATCGGAACAACCATTGGCAGTCACACGGGTCCTGGAACAGTAGCATTGTTCTTCTGGGGCAAAGAAAGAATTAATTAATAAAATTAAAGAGGAATTAAATAATGGAAATTATAGAAATATTAAAAGCTGTTTTGTTTGGCATCGTTGAGGGTATTACTGAGTGGCTTCCAATCAGTAGTACAGGACACATGATTCTGTTGAATGAGATTATGCCCTTAAAAGTAAGCGATGAATTTTATAGTATGTTTGAAGTGGTCATACAGCTTGGGGCAATCATGGCAGTTGTTATTTTGTTCTGGAGCCAGATCTGGCCGTTTGGAAAGAAAAATAATAATGAACCTTTAACAAAAAATGGAATCGGCGCATGGATTAAAACAGATATTTTTAAATTATGGTTTCATATATTAGTATCTGTGGTTCCGGCAGCAATTATCGGGATTTTGTTTGATGAAACGTTTGAACGTTTGTTTTATAACTATACGACTGTTGCAATTATGTTAATTTTGTTTGGTGTTGCGTTTATTGTGGTTGAGACACGCCATAAAGGAAAAAATGCAAAGATTAATGTACTTGCAGACATCGGCTATGATACAGCAATTTTGATTGGATTGTTTCAGGTGATTGCGGCGGTATTTCCGGGAACCTCACGTTCTGGAGCGACGATTGTCGGAGCGTTATTGATTGGCGTTTCGAGAACGGTTGCAGCTGAATATACATTCTTCCTTGCAATTCCGGTTATGTTCGGAGCCAGCCTTTTGAAAATCTGGCGTTTTGGTTTGCAGTTCTCATTGGATGAGGCGATTATCTTGATTGTAGGTATGGTTGTTGCATTTGTTGTATCTCTTATTGTGATTCAATTTTTGATGGGATACATTAAGAAACATGATTTTAAAGTCTTTGGATGGTATCGAATTGTACTTGGTGCGATTGTGTTGATCTACGGAATATTGGGTGCCACTCATGGTTAAATTGTATTATGCCGAAATCACAAAGTTGTATGATGAAAAATGTTTTGAAGAAAAAATAAACCAGATAAAAGAAAAAAGACAAGTTCGCATTCTTGAACATTGCCAGAAAAAAGATCGCTGCCGGAGTCTGGCAGCGTCTTTGCTTTTGAAAAAAGCTCTGGAAAAGGAAGGAATTTGTTATGAAGAAGTTTGTTTTGCGGAAGAAGCGGGGGGAAAACCGAAACTTTTACAGAAAGACCTTTTTTTTAATCTGGCACATGCGCAGGATCTTGCAGTCTGCGTGATCTCTGATCAGGAAGTGGGCGTTGATGTGGAAAGAAAAGACCGGCTGGAAGGAAGAAAACAAAACCGCAAATTACAGATTGCAAAAAAAATATTAACTCCAGAAGAATGGATACTTTGGGAAAAAGCTGGCTGCCAGACAGAAGAACTGATTTCCGTTTGGACAAAAAAAGAAAGCTATGTGAAAATGACAGGGAAAGGATTAACGGTAAATCTTACAACTATAGATACCTTATCCAATGCATTTTATCAACAGATAGTGGTGGAGGATACCTATATGATATCTGTATGTACCGCTTTGGAAGATGAGCGTGCGCAGGCGTGGAATTTGTCAGAGTGCTTGTGAAGATGATTGGAAACAATTTAAAAAATTGATTGCATGCGCGCAATGGAGATGTTAGGATATTACAGGAGGCGTAAAAAATGCATGACGAGTTAACAGAAAAAGATATTGAAAAGATGGAAGCGGAGATAGAACATCGTAAGCTGGTGGTCCGCAAGCAGGCCTTAGAAGACGTAAAGGAAGCTCGTGCGCAGGGGGACCTGAGCGAGAACTTTGAGTATAAAGCTGCAAAGAAATTTAAAAATGAAAATGAAAGCAGGATTAGATATCTTGAAAAAATGATCAAAACCGCTGTGGTTATTTCGGAAGATTCTCCGTCGGATGAGGTTGGAATGAATAATACGGTGGATGTGTATTTCGAAGAAGATGACATGGTGGAGACCTATAAGCTGGTGACGACTGTGCGAAGCAATTCTTTGAAAAATTTAATCAGCAGGGAATCTCCGCTTGGAGCTGCAATTTATGGGCATAAGGTCGGAGACCGCTGCGAGGTTAAGGTAAATGACAGCTATTCTTATTTCGTGGAAATCCGCCGCATTGAAAATACTGTGGATGATGGAACGGATGAATTGCGTAAATTTTAAAAAATATATGGACAGGTGAAGAAATGAAAGTATCAGAATTATTGAAATCAGATCAGGTGACAATCTCGGTTGAACTTTTCCCGCCGAAGAAGGGATCACAATTGGAAAATTATAAGGCGATTGTGGGACAGATGGCAGAACTCAAGCCGTCGTACATCAGTTGTACTTATGGTGCTACAGGTGGAACTAGTGATTATACAGTAGAAATTGCGGATACCATCAATTCCCATGGAATCCCGGCGATAGCACATCTTACTTGTGCTTCTTCTACTAAAGAAAAAGTGCAGTCAGTGATCAAAGAATTAAAAGAACGCAACATTGAAAATATTCTTGCACTTCGGGGAGATATTCCGGAAAATGCTGATTTTCCATTGCCGGATCAATACCATCATGCAATAGAATTGATTGGAGAAATTAAAGAGATTGGCGATTTCTGTATTGGAGGAGCGTGCTATCCGGAAGGCCATCCGGAGGCAGCTACTATGGAAGAAGATTTACAGCATCTGAAAGAAAAAGTAGATGCGGGATGTGACTATCTGACCACGCAGATGTTCTTCGACAACAATGTGTATTATCGTTTTTTGTATAAGGCATTGGCGAAGGAAATCGATGTTCCGGTTGTTCCTGGCATTATGCCGGTTACAAATGCTGCACAGGTAAAACGGACGATTTCTCTGACGGGAAATCTTGTACCTGCCAAGTTTTTGAGCATTGTAGATCGGTTTGGCAACGATCCGGAAGCAATGAAACAGGCGGGAATTGCATATGCTACAGAACAGATTATTGATTTGATTGCTAACGGTGTGAATCATATTCATATTTATTCTATGAATAAGCCGGATGTGGCTGGTGCAATCATGGATAATCTTTCAAAAATTTATGTAAGAAAATAGAAAAATTAAATCTTGTTTATTTATAAATAGATACGGAAAAAGTCGATTTTACAATATTATCGACTTTTTTGTGGAATTAAGAAAATAGAAGTGATATAATAATTCTGTTACGCAGAAAGGGGATTAGTAATGCTAACAGTTAATTCACTGGGAAAATTTCAAATTACAGATGGCAACGTGGTTGTGGGGGATGAAGAACTGCGTTCAAATATGCTCTCAAAATTATTACTTTATATTTTGTTATATCGTGATAAAACATTAGCAATAGAGGATATAATAACAGCTGTTTGGCAGGATGAAGAAATAGAAAACCCAGCGGGCGCTTTGAAAAATCTGATGTATCGTTTACGTAAGACATTGTCGAAGTGTTTTGGAAATCAGGATTTTATTTTGACAAATAGAGGTTCGTATCGTTGGAATTCGCAAGTGAGTGTAAATTTTGATATTGAACAGTTTGACAAACTGATGAATGAGGCAAAACAGGAAAATACACTTGAAAAGGCCGAACTTCTCTATGAGCAGGCAATTGCTCTGTATCAAGGGGATTTTATGGTTCGCCTGACAGACATGCATTGGATTTTGACGCTAAATACATACTATCATTCCTTGTATTTATCGTGTGTGAAAGCTTTATCGGAAATTTATCTTAAATTGGAACGGTATGAAAATCTTGAAAAAATTTGCACAGATGCGTTGAAACTTGAAAGTGGTGATGAGGAACTTTATTGCTACCAGATAGAGGCTCGGATGCGTTGTGGAAAAGTGAATCTTGCAATGGATTCCTATGAAAAGGCTAGAGAAATCATGGAAAAGGAATTAGGTGTACGCAAGACAACAATTCTCAATAAAGTGTATGATGAGTTGATGAAAATCAGCAAAGGGGGAAGTTCTTATAACTTTGATGAAATCAAAGAAGACATTGAGGAACCGAATCCAACTGGTGTTTTTATGTGCGGATATCCGATTTTTAAGGAGATTTACCATTTAGAGGCCAGAAAAAGCACAAGATCGGATGAACCGGAGAATCTAGTACTTCTTACCGTGCAGGCTCGAGAAACAGAGGAACCGGCAGTTGCAGAATTTCGTGTAAAACAGGTGATGGCCGGACTTGAAGAAACAATTGGAGAGTGTCTGCGCGTCGGAGATGTTGCAGCAAAATACAGCGATACACAGTTTATTTTGCTTTTGTCGACCTGCACGCAGGAACTGGCGATGCTTGTGGCAAATCGGATTATTTCAAAATTGTATGAAAAAAATAGCAATTATAAGAAGGTAAATGTTAAAATTAACGTGGAAGAAGTATCCATGAATGGAAAATTGGTGGATTAATATAGAATTAAGAAATAGGAAAAACAGGGTCTGTGGAAAACAGATACCTGTTTTTGCTTTTTTGAGGACAAAATTTCTGTATGTGACCTCCGTGTGACTAATGGTTGTTATATTTGTTTGTATGAAAATGTAAAAGTAGCTTTTTTATATATTTTTTCAGGAGGTCACAGGATGAAATCTGCAGGTTTATTTAAAAAGGCAATTGTATTAACGATGAGTATATCAATGCTTTTAGGTTCCGGGGGCTATACGAAAGCATTTGCTGGTACATCAGAAAACGCAAAAAGCGTGGAAAATACAACCGTCGCCATCGAGGCAGATACATATGAAAGTGGCACAAATACTGTGACCACCAGCGTGCCGGCAGGAACAAGAACCTATTTCTCGGCGCAGTTTCTTGATTTTGATATGAATAAAATCAATGCAGAAACTTTAAAAATGGTGGCAGCAGCATTGAAACGCGATGGGAATGAGAGAAGGTTTAATAACGGCGGAAATAAGGATACAAAATATTTACGCATGAATTATCCGGCGTTGATGTTCCATGAAGCTAGTAATGTGGGGCACAATGAATACGGTGATGCTAAAGTGAAAGCTGATGATTATGAAGTTAATAATCGTGGAGCTTTTTGTTCCTGGTATAATCGTAGTAACTGTGGAAATATAAACTGGATAAAAAACGGAGAACTGGATCCGACATCTTATCAGGGACTGGTTTCCAATACACTTGTAGACGACCTTCCTTTATTTAATGCATATGTTGCAAATCCATTTGATGCATCGCTTACTGCGGATGGGCGTGATTTTTATCAGAATGTACAGGTACAGTTTGAAGCGAATGAGAATGGATATTATGTGCTGGACAGTGACAAATATGATTATATATATAAAAAGAGTACGAATAGTGTTGATATCAATGGTACAGGTTATCGTACATTCTTCCCGCTTGATGGGCACCATCATTATTCGATGAATCTTGGCGTTGATTTTACAATGAATGAAGATGGTACTTACAATGGAAAGAACTGTGAATTTAATTTTTCCGGCGACGATGATGTGTGGGTATTTATTGACGGAAAGCTTGCAATCGATCTTGGTGGTGTGCATTCCAAGTGTGGAGCCAAAATTGATTTTCATGACAAAAAAGTTACCTATGAATGCAAGAGATTTGTTCCGGGTGGTTCTACTGGTTCGACAGGCCGATACATTGGAAATGACGAAGAGGCGGTCAGCTTTGAAAATCTTGGCTTAGATGTATGTGACAACGGAACACACAGACTTCAGGTATTCTATCTGGAACGAGGTGGAAGTGCTTCCAATTGTAAGATTACTTTTAATATGCCGACCATTAATGAAAATGAAGATATCAAAGGAGATTATACATTAACAAAGAAGACCGTTGGAGATGCTGCTGTTGAGGGCGCAGGTTTTACAATTTATGATAAAGACGATCAACAGATTGGAAATGAAATATTTTCAGATAAAGATGGTAAAGTAACATTTAAGGATTTAGCAACAGGAATTTATACAATCAAAGAGACAACAGTTCCGGAGGGATATATTGGAAATGGAAAAACATATACTTTGATTGCTTCAGGAAATGCAAATAAAATATTAAATTTTGCTTTAAAAGATCAGGACGGGAATTACATTACAGATAATGTGATTTATAACAACAAAGAATCAGATACAATCGTAACAATTGACAAACAGTCAAAATTAGATAACTGGACGAACAGAACATATAATGTTTCTTTGTCCGCAAATGCACAGCAGGAAACATCAGAGATTATTGCTTCCGGAGAACCTGCAGATGTAGTTCTGGTTTTAGATGCGTCAAATTCTATGAAGTTCGCAAGTGGATTGACTCCTTGCACATATAAGAACTCAGAAGGCTTAGATACAAATAAAGAATATTATTTTGTAACAGAAGATACCAAAGCAACTGTTTATAATGCTTTCTATAATAATGGAAGATGGATGTATGTTGCCTCAGACCGTACCGGAAATGATAAGTATGAGAAAGCGGAAGTACTTGGTATCAATGAAGCATATCGTTATGGTGTGAAACAGTATACATATTCTTATAAGGAATATGATCAGTCTCATGAGATTCACCAGTTCTATCAGTGGGATGGAAAGAGTCGCAGAATTGATCAGGTAAAAGATTCTGCAATTAAGTTTGTTGAGCAGCTCGCTTCTATTTCAGAAGAAAGCCGTGTTGGACTTGTATGGTTTAATAGCAATGCAGGAACACTTCTTGATGGACAGATGGTTCAGCTGAATGCAGAAGGTGTTCGTAAAGTTGAAAATGAAATATTAAATCTTGATAGAATACTTTCGGGCGGCACAAATCAGAAATCCGGTATGGATGAGGCTTTGAAGTTAGTAGAAAGTATCAAACAGAAAGCCGCTGTTCAGGATGGAGAAGAGGAGAAGACGGCTGTCGTAGAGAAAGAAAAAGATACACCATCATCAGAAGATACAACAACATCTGATGATACAAATGCATCAGAAAATGCAACAGTGGAAGAAGACACAGCAGCGTCGGAAGAAACAGTAAATAATGCGGAAGATGTAGAACTTCCGGAAAATGTCCAGAAAGCAGAAGATAATGATGTGGAATCTGCAGAAAACACAACAGATGATACAGAGAATGTTGCGGCTGGAGAACAGACGGAGCAGGAAGAAGTGACGGAGACTTCTTCTGCAACAGAAGAAGAGAAAGAAGACAAAGTTGAAGATGCGACAAATGATAATATAAAAAATGACGTGAAGGACGAGGCATCTTCTGAAAACAATAAGAAAAATAGCGATGAAAATGCAGATCAGGATGCAGATAAGTTGGCAGATGTAAATGAGAATGCAGATGACAAAATCGCGGAAAATGCTTTAGACGACGACAGAAATACCTGCGTAGTCTTATTAACTGACGGATGTCCTACGGTTTCTGGTGTGAGTGATATGAATGCAGAAAATGGATCTGCTACCACCCTTCGCAATATGGATAAAGTGACATTGGTTACAGTTGGAATTGACATTGATAATGGATATATGACAGAAGCTGCAGAATTATTAGAGGAGACTGCTTCCGTAGGAAAAGATGGAAGCAAACTTACATTTAATGATAAATCAGAGAATCTGGATGCAGTTTTTGTTGAAATCGCAAAGGTTATTTACAGTACAGATGAAAAAGTAACTTATAAATATGGTAATGTCATTGATTATATTGATCCTAGATTTGAAGTACTTGATACAGCAGGTGGTGAATTAGGAAAAGATGATAAGGGCGTTTATATTAAATGGGATAACCAGTTATTGCAGAATTGGAACAAAGTTATTAAAATTCGTGCAATTGACAGCTACGTAGGTGGTAATAACATTGATACAAATGGTGCTGGATCTGGTGTGACAGTAGAAGATAATTTCTATGAGTTTAATAGACCAAAAGTTAATGTTAGAATTAATATCTCTGCTGGAGAGACAGAAGATACAATTTTTCTGGGACAGAATCTGAATAGATATTTTACCAAGGACCAGCAGAATAAAATATTTGCATTAAATGAGCAGGGAAGACCGGCAGATGGAAGAGATTACAGTGATGTTGATTTATCTTTCTCGTTATTAGATGAAAAAGGAAATGTGATGAACCAGTTTGATCACGTTGGTCTTGATGCAATTTACAAATATATTCAGAGCAGATCACCTGAAACGGAAACAGTATATCAGGTTAAAGTAAGTGCTACACCGAAAGTTGCAGATAATTCAGAAGAAGCAAAGAATGCTGCAGAGAGCATGAAAAATGCAGATGGTGTAAGATACACTGCCAGCATGAAAGACGCAGGAGATGCAGGTGCAACAAGTATGGATGTTTTCGGTAAGTATACAGTCCATATTATTGATGGAACACTTACAATCAGCAAGACTTTCGATAAAGAATTTTTACGCAATCTTCCATACAGCGAAGAAGAAAAGCAGCTGATTGAAGCAGAACAGACTGCCGTATTTACCGTTAACCGTTATGCAGAAGATTCTTCTGTGGATGATATTAAGAATGGTTCAGTAACACCAATCGAATCATTTAAGGTTTCAATTACAGGAAACAACAGCCAGACAGTTGTAAATATGAGAGCCGGTATGTACCAGATCGTTGAAGATGAAGGATGGTCATGGAAATACAAATTGAATGGCTATGCGGAAGAAATTATAACAGAAAATAATAAAAATAATAAAAATAATTTCAACAAGAATGACTTTAATGCAGATGACGGAATCTTTTATTTAGGAAAAAATCGTGATGGAGTACATCGAGAGGAAACATTCGCAACTGCCAAAGTTGATGTTACCAATCAGATGAAGACAGATAAGAAATGGTTTGCAGATACAACAAACGTTTTAAATGTTTTCAAAAATGATGCAACCATTCAGTCTGCCAACAGTGAAAATGCAAGTGTGGTTGTAAGCGGTAACAATGTAGATGCTCAGGCAGAAACAACAACTGAAGAAAAATTAAATACAGAATCAAAAAATAAAACAAATGCAAGTAACTACTCGCAGAATGGGAAGCCGGGTGGTTATCATACAGATGGAAATTGATAACAAAAGACAAATAAAAGAGGTATGAGAAGTATGAAAAAAGTTTGGAATTTTGTGACTACGGCAATTTTAATTGTATTACTGCTGGGAATTGCTATAATGTATATCCCGAAGCTATTTGGAGTGCAGCCAATGATTGTATTGAGCGGAAGTATGGAACCGACGTATCATGTTGGATCACTTTTATATATTAAAAATGCAGATGCAAATGAGATTGCAGTAGGTGATCCAATTACTTTCTATTTGGATGATAATACACTTGTAACACACCGCGTTGTGGAGATTGATAAAGAAAATCAGACTTATACAACAAAAGGTGATGCAAATGAAAAAGAAGATGGCTCTCCAGTAAGTTTTGACAAAGTATTGGGCAAACCAGTATTTAATATCCCGCAACTTGGTTATCTTGCGGATAAAATCAGCCAGACATCTGGAAAGATCATTTATGTTGTGGCAATTATTGTTGATGTTATTCTCATGTATATGGGGGATCTGATTTGGTCGACAGAACAAAGTAATAATGAGGAGAAAAAGGATGAAAGTGCTGAAAAGTAATAAGTTTAGGGTTTCGGCTGCAGTAGTAGTACTTGTTTTGGGCGTTTCTATTGGAGGAACGATTGCGTGGCTCCATAAATCTACAGATACAGTACGGAATTCATTTGATCCAGGTTTAGTAAATGTTACAATTGATGAAAATTTCGAACCAGGTGACGTGCGTAACAAAACTGTAGTAAAACAGGTGCGTATAAAAAACAGCAGACAGGACAGCAAAGGAAATGGAAACCTTAATGTTGTGCCGGCTTATATTCGAGTACAGCTTGTACCAACCTGGGTGAAAGATGCGGATAATGAAACCACAGGAAAAAAAGAACAGGTTGTATTACCGGTAGATGCTGCTTCATTAATTGATTATCAGTTAAATTTAAAAAGTAGCAGTTCAAATGAACCTTCTAAATCAAATGATGTGGATGGAGATTGGGTACAGGGAGATGATGGATATTATTATTTCACAAAACCTGTAGATCCGGATAAATATACGGATTATTTATTGGAGACTGTCTCAGGAAAATCCGGTGTTACGTTCCCTCAGGATGGGTATCTTGAATTGAATGTACTGGTGGATGCTATTCAGGCAACGAATACAAAGGCTGCAAATGATGCGTGGGGAAACCCTACCACAGATCAGGGAAAAACAAATATTTATTAAAACAAATATTTTATATGAAAAATGCTTCCATGTGACCATTATGTGACCTAAGGTAATTATACTTACGATATAAGCTTTAATTGTGTACAGATTAAAGCAAAGGAAATGTTAAATGTTAAATTTTATATTAAGGAGAATGAAAAATGAATAAGAAGAAAATTGCACTTACAGCTTGCGCAACAGCATTAGTAGGAACACTTGCAGTTGGTGGAACACTCGCTTACTTCACAGCTCAGACCAATACAGTAGAGAACGTGTTTACCGGAAACAATAAGGATCTTAAAGGCATCATTGACGAGCATTTTAATAAAAAGATTGCTGAAAGCTATACACCAGGCGATGTAATCTACAAAGAGCCATGGCTTGAGAATAAGACAGATTCTATTAATGCATGGGTAGCTGTTAAAGTTGACATTGATGCAGAAGGCAACACAGTAAGCTATGATGATTTTGCTAAAACATATGCAACAATTCAGACAAAGACAGCGAATGGACAGTTTGTTGACGGATTTAACACAACTGATTTTGAAGAAGTGACTGTTCCAGACGCAAATTACAAATTCTTTGTATATAAAACAGTTGTGAACGCTGGCGAAAAGACAAAGAATATTTTTGATCAGGTTACTGTAAATGCACAGATTAAGAAAGTTTTCAATTCAGAAACAGCTGAGAAGACTGTATGGAAAGAAGTTACTAAGGCTGATTATGACAGCTCATCTGCAACAAAGCAAGAAATTTCTGGAAAGTATTATGTACAGGAGTCTGTAACATCTTCTACATATGATTCGGAAGCTAACTACTTTGTAGATAAAGAAGGAAAACTTGAAAATGCAACTATCTCAAGACTGCCGAAGTTCAATGTAAATGTAACTGGTTACATGGTTCAGGCAGATCATGTAGAAAAAGATGAGGCTATTAAGGAGTTAACTGCATTAGTTCAGAAGTAATTAAAAGTAAATTACTTTATTTCACGGAGTTTAGAGTATGAAACGTAAAATAATGCTTGGCATCGCATCGATTGCTATGGTTCTTACTATAGCAATCGGTGGTACGTTAGCCTATTTCACAGACACAGATAGTGCCGCTAATGTGATTACGATGGGAAAAGTGGATATTAGTTTGGTCGAGAAGACAGATGCTACTGGAGAAAAAGAGTATACTGATGGATTGACCTACAGTGATGTGCAGCCAGGTCAGGTACTTAGCAAGAAACCAATTGTTAAGATGGCTTCCAATTCACAGCCAGCATATATCAGAGTACGTATTAATATGTCAAGTGCGGATGCAGAACTTTCCAGACATCTTTCGGAAATAGGGTTGGATACTACAGGTTGGATATATGTAAATGGATATTATTATTATCCGTATGTTGTGCAGCCTGGTTCCAATACTACAGTGTTTACGAAAGTCAGCATACCAAAGGACTGGGGAAATAGGCTTGTCAATAAATCTTTCAGTATTAAGATTACTGCAGAAGCAGTGCAGGCCTCTTATTTTTCACCAGACTTTAATTCAAAAACTGATCCATGGCATGGAGTCATGATTGGAAAATATTAAGATTATCAGACAGGTTCTATTGAGCCTGTCTTTTCTTATCTTATCTCTTAAATTAAAGCACTCATGTTTCGAAATGTGGTATTCCATTTACTTTATATTGTGAAACAAAAAGAAAACGAGTATACTAAAAAGAACAGAAGTATGGGAGGCATTATGAAGCAATTTTTTCATATATCAGGATCGATATTGTTGGTGATGTTGATCTTAATTTGTATTCCGTTTACAGTACCGAAGGCTTTTGGCTTATCCATTTATGAAGTAATTACAGACAGCATGACGCCGGAGTATCCTGTTGGAAGTGTCATATATGTGGAAAAGATACAGCCGGAGAAGGTGAAAGTGGATGATGTGATCACTTTTTCGATTGGTACAGACACTTCGCAGGTGATGACACATCGGGTTGTAGCGATTGACAGTGAAAATCAGACCTTTACCACAAAAGGGGATGCAAATAAAGATGTAGATGTAAGTCCTGTGGCTTTTCAGAGAGTGCTTGGAAAACCAGTTTACTCTATCAAGCATATGGGAGTTTGGGTTCAAGTATTTGAATCTACAGAAGGACGTGTGCTGCTTGGAGTTCTCTTGGTTCTGGTTTTTGCCTTATGGTTTGCGGGAGACCATATAGAGCCGAAAATGCAACCGGAAAATAGTGAGCATAAAAACAACACGATAAAGAAGAATAATAGTGTAGTCTGGAAACTTGTGATGCTGATGGGCGCAGCGATGGTTCTGATTGCAGGATGGAACATATATCGGATTTCAAAAGATTATAGTGATTCGAATGCTTTATACAGTAAGGTATCTGATACATATGTTGCGACAGAGAAGGAAAAAAAGGAAGAAAAATGGTATGATGCTGCGCAGGTGAATCTTCAGGAGCTGAAAAAACAGAATGGAGATGTAACAGGTTGGCTTTATTTTGAAAACGAGGATATCAGCTATCCGATTATGTATTCGGGAGATGATACAACCTATTTGCATACGGCATTGGATGGAAGTTATGCTTCGGCCGGATCCATTTTCATGGAAGAAAATAATCATCCGGATTTTCAGGACAGCCATACGATTATTTATGGACATAATATGCGGAATTTAAGCATGTTTGGAAAATTACGCTACTATAAACAAAAAGAGTACTATGACAATCATGCATATTTTCAGATATTTACAGATAAAGGAATTTATCGTTATCAGATTTTTGCTTATGCGGATGTACCGGCGGACAGTTTTGTATATCAGGTGCCATATGGGGCGGATGATTCTTTTACATCATTTATTCAACAGTTGAAAAAGCAATCGTATTATGATACAGGCGTTGATGTTACGCAGAAAGATAAGGTAGTCACATTGTCGACCTGTTCTACGACCGGAAAGCGTTTTATTGTAAATGCAGTCAGGGTGGATGAATATTTATATTGATAATAAAGATTGGAATACAATAAATGACAGAAAAGAGTACATAAGTTATTTCTTGATTTAATGAATATTATATAACTCAAAGGAGCAGACTAAGGATGAAAAAGGAAGAGCAATTATTAAATGACCTTACAGAATTGATTAAGGAAACACAGAAAAATAAAGTGGACTGGAAAGTGGATTGTCAGACGACGGAATATAATGATTTGCAGGAAAAGCCAGTTCATGAAGAAGATGGCGAGCGTTGGATTGTAGATGAGTGTTTTGTTTCCTATGAATGCACACATAAAGGAAAAGATTTTTTATTGATCACATACGAACAGATTTTTACCTGCGGTCAAAAGAAGAAGAGTTGCAATTTATTATTTATGCCACCGATGGGAATTCGTTTTTATGATGTAGACACCTTAGCACCGTATGCAGTAAAAGCAGACCAGATGCTTACATATGAAGCACATATGCTTTGGCTTACCATATTGGAAAAGTGTAAAGATAAATCAGAACGGATTAAACTGGATGTTTCTCCACGTAAATTAGTATTAGAGCAGGGAGCAATATGAGAAAATTGAAAAATGTATACGCATTGATCACAGGAGCAAGTTCCGGTATTGGCGAGGCCTTTGCCGAACAATTGAGTAAAGAAGGCTATCCGGTTATTCTTGTTGCAAGAAGAAAGGAACGTTTACAGCAGACAGCAGATAAAATTGAAAAACAGGGTGGGAAAGCAATCGTTATCACAGCGGATCTGGCAAAAAAAGAAGAATGTTTTGGAATCATACAGCAATTGGAAGATAAAAAGATAGGCGTGTTTATTAACAATGCAGGATTCGGAGATTGTGGGATGTTTCTTTCGGGTAATTTGGAGAAAGAAACGAACATGATTGATGTCAACATAAAAGCCATGCATATATTGTGCAAATTAGTTTTACAGAAAATGCACAAACAGGACGGTGGGTATATCTTAAATGTTGCATCGTCTGCGGGACTGATTCCGGCAGGTCCATATATGGCAACGTATTATGCTACAAAAGCTTATGTTGTGAGCCTTACACGGGCAATTGCCCAGGAATTGCAGGATGAAGGAAGCAATATCTACATTGGTGCTTTGTGTCCGGGGCCGGTCAATACGGAATTCAATTCGGTAGCGAATGTAGAATTTGCTTTGCGTGGAATTAGTCCGTCTTATTGTGTAAAATATGCAATCAGACAGATGAAAAAACGAAAAGTGCTTATTGTTCCGACAGTGACAATGAAGGCGGCGACCTTTTTTGGAAGATTTATTCCGCAGAGCCTTTATATAAAAATAGCAGGACATCAGCAAAAAAAGAAATTTAAGGGTTGACATGGACGCTTTAATGATTTAAACTGATATCAAGTTAATAAGAAATGAAAATCATTGAGCGAAAGTAAGTACAGCAGATGATTCTTTACAGAGAGTCAGTGGTTGGTGGAAACTGATAAGATAGTTTGTCTTGGAATGGATTCGTTAGATGCGAAGTGAATGAGAAAGTTATGAATTTCCCGAGTAGCAGAGCCGTTTCTCCACGTTACAGGAGTGAGGATATCGAAGCAATCATGCTTCTGTATCATAGAGGTTGCGTAATTGGTGGCAGATATTTCCGATGCGGAAGTACCTGCTTTTTTTAATACAAATGTAATGAATCCGAGAATATTACAGGATAGTTACAAGCCTTTTGATTGATTAACGAATAGAAAAGGCTGGTAAGAATGCAACGAACAAGGGTGGCACCACGATGATTCGTCCCTGATGTAGTAATAAGACTGCATCAGGGATTTTTGTTTGCACAGAAAAAGATGTTCTAGCGAAAGGAGTTATAGAATATGAAAAGAAGATTACGGGTTTATAAGAAAACAGTCAGCATTGTAAATGAAACTGCGACAGGAATGTATGAAAGCCTGGTAGGAGATAAAAAAGGGTTTCTTTTGGAAAGTTATGATAAGAATTATGACCGTTATACATTTTTTGGAAAAGAGCCGGAAGAGATTATCAGTTCACGTGGGAACGCACTTGTAATTTCAAAAAATGATGGAACACAAGAGGTTCGAAATGGAAATCCACTGGAGCGATTAAAGGAATATTACAGTGAATTTGACATTGTGAAGGACAACGAAGAATTATCTTTTTCCGGTGGACTGGTTGGAAACCTTGGATATGATTTCGTTAGATATGCAGAAGTGCTTCCGGATAACAATCCGGATGAGATTGGAATCGAAACGGTACAGATGATGCTAATGACGAAGTTCATTATGGTGGATCATGTGGCAGAGACACTTACCGGAATTATTCTTGGGGAAGATACTCCGGAGGGAAGAGAAAAATCACTGGAAGAAGCAGAAGAATTGATTCGGCAGGCACTTGCAAACAAAGGACGTGCGCCAGAGAAGAATTTCACACATGATGGTGTGATTGTAAATCAATCTGATTCACTGGAACAGTATAGTCAGAAAGTGGAAAAAATCAAAGAGTATATCCGTGAAGGACATATTTTCCAGACCGTTCTTTCACAGAGATGGACGATTGAGACAAAGCAGAGTGGATTTGAGCTTTATAAAGAATTGCGTGAACTGAATCCGTCTCCATACTTGTATTATTTCAATTATGGCGATTTTGAAGTGATTGGAAGTTCGCCGGAGATGATCGTAAAGCAGCAGGGCAATCGTGTATATACCTGTCCAATCGCAGGAACAAGAAAAAGAGGAGCGGATGCAGAAGAAGATGCGTTGCTTCGCGACGAACTTCTTCAGGATGAAAAAGAACGGGCAGAACATGTGATGCTTGTGGATCTTGCGAGAAATGATATGGGACGTATTTCGGAGTTTGGGACTGTAAAAGTAACCCAGTTTATGGAAGTACAAAATTATTCACATGTGATGCACATTGTATCTATGGTGGAAGGCCGTAAGAAAGGCGAATTTCATCCATTAGATCTCGTATCATCTTTCCTGCCGGCAGGTACACTCAGCGGGGCACCAAAGATTCGTGCCATGGAAATTATTGATGAGCTCGAAAGCGTGCGCAGAGGATTGTATGGAGGAGCAACCGGATATATTGATTTTTCCGGAGATATGGATTTCTGTATTACAATCCGTACAATGATAAAAAAAGAAAATCGTGTATATTTACAGGCTGGCGCCGGTATCGTAGCAGATTCTGTTCCAGAAAATGAGTATCAGGAATGCTGCAATAAAGTAATGGCACTCGCAAAGACTTTGGTGAATGTGTCAAGTACTTTATGAGAACTTGACATATAGCATCAGTCCATTTGCTGAAAGCAAATTTTGCATGGGCTGATGTTCAATAGAGGAGGAAAACATATGATTTTACTGATTGATAACTATGATTCATTTACATACAACTTATATCAGTATGTAGGAATATTTAACCCGGATATCAAGGTTGTGAGAAATGATAAAATCACGATTGAAGAAATAGAAAAAATGCATGTAGACCGTATTATTCTTTCTCCCGGACCGAAAAGTCCAAAAGAAGCAGGTGTCTGTATGGACGTTGTAAAACATTTCACAGGAAAGAAACCGATTCTGGGTATCTGTCTGGGACATCAATGCATCGGTGAAGCACTTGGAGGAACCGTATCGTATGCCAAAGCACTGTTCCATGGAAAACAGTCGTCTATTGCGCATGATGGAACAAGCGTATTTACCGGAATTGATTCTCCAATCAAAGTGGCACGTTACCATTCACTTGCGGTGCAGGAGACGGATCTTCCGGAATGCCTGCGGGTACTTGCAAGAACAGAGGACGGAGAAATTATGGCGATGCGCCATAAGGAATATCCGGTGGTCGGATTGCAGTTTCATCCGGAATCCATTTATACAGAGCATGGAAAACGAATTATTGAAAATTTTGTAAATGATACCATTTAAGTGTTTGAGTTAGCAGACAGCGAGAGGAAAGACAACAATGATTTTAGATCAGATTGTAGAAGATAAAAAGAAAAGACTTCCGCAACATAAAGCTCAGATTTCAGAAGCAGAGATGAGGAAACTTGCAGAAGAAACCGTTACACGGAAGAAGAATTGTTTTTATGAGAACCTGAAAAAAGAAGGACTTTCGATCATAGGAGAGTTCAAGCAGGCATCCCCAAGCCTTGGAAAAATTACAAGTAAAATTAATTTGATGGATCGGATTGAAGAATATAACGCATCTGTAGATGCAATCTCCTGTCTGACAGAGGAAGATCATTTTAATGGCAATGTATCGTACTTAAAAGAAATCCGTGCAAAATCACAACTGCCAATTTTGCGCAAAGACTTTATGATTGAGGAATATCAGTTTTATGAAGCGAAAGCGATTGGCGCAGATGCGGTGCTTCTGATTACGGCAATTTTGGATGATGTGCAGATGCATGACTTTTATCAGCTTGCCAGGGAACTGGAGTTAGATGTATTGGTAGAGACACACGATGAAGAAGAAATCGAGCGTGCAATGAAAATTAATCCTAGAATTATCGGTGTGAACAATCGAAATTTGAAAGATTTTTCCATTACACTAGAGACAACCAAACATCTTTGCCCATATATTCCGAAAGAAAAAGTATTTGTTACCGAAAGTGGTGTCATGGGAGATGAGGATGTTCGTTTTCTGCATGAGTGCCATGTGGATGCGTTTTTGATCGGAAGAGCTTTTATGGAGGCAGAAAATCCGAAGGCATTAGCACATAAATGGAAAGAAATCTTTGCAAAAGCATAGAAGGAGAGAAGGATGCAGGTAAAGATTTGTGGATTGACAAAAAAAGAAGAAGCCACTTATTTGAATGATGTGGGTGCAGATTATGCGGGATTTGTATTTTATTCGAAAAGCAAACGAAATGTATCATTTGCACAGAGCAAAGAGATTCGAGAGCAATTGAATCCGCAGATTCAGGCAGTTGCAGTCACCGTATCACCGGACAGAGATATGATAAAGAAAATAATTAATTCTGGATTTGATGTTATACAGGCCCATGGTGAACTGACAAAGGAAGCACTTGAGATGGCTTCCATACCTGTATGGTATGCGGTAAATATCATAAAGGAAGAAGAGTTACTGCAAAAAGCAAAGACATTTATGGAAATGCCACAGCACTTACAGGAAAAAGTAGAGGCCATCGTTGTGGACGGGGCATCTTATGGCGGAGGTAAAACGTTTGACTGGAAACAGGCAGACGTAAAAAATGCGGCAGCTGAGTTATTGATGCATCGTAAATTTGTTCTGGCGGGTGGCTTGAATGAAAGCAATGTACAGGAAGGAATGAAACTGTTTTCCCCAGATGTTGTAGATGTGAGTTCTGGAGTAGAAGGAGAAAATGGAAAAGATAAAACAAAAATTAATAATTTTGCAAGAAAGGTGAGAGATTATGAATAAGAAAGCATATTATGGAGAATTCGGTGGCCAGTTTGTTGCGGAGTCATTGATGAACACATTAGAGGAATTGGATGCAGCTTTTGAGGAGGCCATCCATGATGCAAAATTTATGGAACAGTATCATTATTATCTGCGTCAGTATGTCGGACGAGAGACACCGTTATATTATGCGGAGCGGTTGAGCGAGAAATATGGAACGAAGATTTATTTAAAGAGAGAAGACTTAAATCATACGGGAGCACACAAGATCAATAACGTAATTGGTCAGATTCTTCTTGCAAAACGTATGGGAAAGACGAAAGTAATCGCAGAGACCGGTGCAGGTCAGCATGGAGTGGCCACAGCGACCGGTGCAGCGCTTTTTAATATGGAATGTACCGTTTATATGGGAAAGGAAGACATTGAGCGTCAGAAACTTAATGTCATGCGCATGGAGATGTTAGGAGCAAAGGTTGTATCTGTGGAGTCCGGAAGCAATACATTAAAAGATGCGACGAACGAGGCAATACGTACATGGGCAAAGACAGCAGAAGATACTTTTTATGTGATCGGATCAGCAGTAGGACCATATCCATATCCGAAGATGGTAAAAGAGTTCCAGAGCGTGATCAGCCGCGAGGCAAAGCGTCAGCATATGGAAGTGGAAGGACGCAATCCGGATGTCGTCATGGCATGTGTGGGCGGCGGTTCCAATTCCATCGGAATGTTTGCGGATTTCATTGATGAAAAAGATGTGGAACTTATCGGTGTAGAGGCGGCAGGACTTGGTATTGAAACAGGCAAGCATGCTTCTGCGATGGCACTTGGCGAGCCTGGTGTACTTCATGGCATGAAATCTTATCTGTTACAGGATACAGACGGAAATATCCAGCTTGCCCATTCTATTTCGGCAGGTCTTGATTATCCGGGCGTTGGACCGGAGCATGCATATCTGCGTGATAGTGGACGTGCAACATATGTGGCAATCACGGATGTGGAAGCAATGGATGCGTTGATGGAACTTTGCAAACTGGAAGGAATTATTCCGGCAATCGAAAGCGCACATGCGGTGGCCTACGCATTTAAGAAAGCGAAAGAAATGAACAGGAATCAGAGCATGATCATATGTTTATCTGGTCGCGGCGACAAAGATGTAAATACCATTTCTGACTATCTGGCAGGAAAAGGATATTTGAATTAAGAGTTGGAAGAAAGGGTGGAAGTGAGAATATGAACCGAATTGAGCAGACACTTGCAGCACTGCAGGAAAAAAATGAAAAAGCATTTATTACATACATTACAGCCGGATTGCCGGATTATACAAAGACAAAAGAACTTATAAAAGCACAGGAACAGGCAGGAACCGATATTATCGAACTTGGAATTCCATTTTCTGATCCGGTAGCAGATGGCCCGGTCATTCAGGATGCTTCTTATCAGGCAATCCTTGGAGGAGCAAACCTCGAAAAAACATTTGTATGTATGCAGGAAATGCGAAGTGAAGGTGTGGAAATCCCGATTGTATTTATGATGTATTACAACACCGTTTTGCATTACGGTGTGGAAAAATTCGCAAAAAAATGTCAGGAATGTGGAGTGGATGGCCTGATTATACCGGATCTTCCGTTTGAAGAGCAGGATGATCTGCAGAATGCACTGGAAGGAAAAGATGAAACGATTCTGATCCAGCTTGTATCTCCGGTTTCCAAAGATCGTGTGCCAAAGATCCTTGAACATGCAAGAGGCTTTGTTTACTGCGTATCTTCCATGGGAGTTACCGGTCAGGCAGCGACTTTCCACAAAGAGGTGTTAAGTTACCTGTCCTATGTCAAGGAAGTATCTAAGATTCCGGTTATGATGGGATTTGGTATCCGTACAGCGGCAGATGTGGCGCCGATGAAAGAGATTATCGATGGCGCGATTGTCGGATCGCATTTTATCAATCTGTTAAAGGACAGCCAGTTTGATGCACAAAAAGCGGCAGAATATTGCAGCACATTTAAAAAAGAACTCAATGAACTTGTATAAATCGGATATCAGGAGAATAAGAACATGAAAGAAATACTCAGCAAATTAGTAGCAGGCAATGATCTCACAAAGGAAGAGGCAATGAAAGCCCAGGAAATGATTTTATCAGGAGAGGCAACACAGTCACAGATCGCATGTTTCCTGACCGCCCTTCGCATGAAAGGAGAGACCTTGGACGAAATCACCGGTCTGGCAATGGTTCTTCGTGACAAGGCTAATACGATCAGCCCGAAAGTTGACAACTACGTGGATTTCGTGGGAACCGGCGGAGACTGTACCTATTCTTTTAATATTTCCACAACATCCGCTTTTGTTGTGGCGGCAGCAGGTGTTCCGGTTGCAAAGCATGGAAACCGTTCTATTTCTTCAAAGAGTGGTGCAGGAGATGTGTTAGAAGCACTTGGCGTTAACATTTCCGCAGATCCGGATGTTGTAGAAAAATGTGTGGAAGAAGTAGGCATTGGATTTATGTTTGCGCCGCACTTCAATCCTGCGATGAAATATGTAGGACCTGTCCGAAAGGAGATGGGAATCCGTACTGTATTTAATATTTTAGGACCACTTTCCAATCCATCCCGTGCAAAGGCGATGGTTGTAGGTGTGTATTCTCCAAGCCTTACGGAAGTTATTGCAGGAACCATGGCAAACCTTGATGTGAAGCGGGGGTTTGTGGTGAGTGGTGAGGACAATATGGACGAATTTACACTGACCGGTTCAAGCACCGTCTCAGAAATTAAAGATGGAAAAGTAGAGACTTACGAAATCACACCGGAGCAGTTTGGATTGAAACGCTGCAAAATTGAGGATTTACAGGGTGGCGATGGAACGGTAAATGCACAGATCACCAAAGACATTCTTTCCGGAAAAGAACGTGGTGCAAAGAGAGAGATTGTACTGTTAAATGCAGGTGCTGCACTTTATATTGGAGGCAAAGCCGAGAGTATCGAAGAGGGTATCCGTATTGCAGGAGAGACCATTGATTCCGGCAAGGCAATGGAAACGCTTGAAGCAATGGTAAAAGCAACAAACGCATAAACAAAACAGGGATAAAATAAAAGTGGCTTTTGCATTTCGAAACACGATATCGCGGTGCAAAAGTCACTTTTTAGTCTATTTACACAAAATATTGAAGAAAACTTAGTGAATATAACAATTTACATCTGTCTGAATATAAAATATAATTAATTACGAAAAAATACGAAATATATTATGAAAAGTATGCATACAAAAAGGGAGGGATTGGATGCAGGGAGATTTTTATAAGGGAGAGGACCTTGGAGCTTCCTATAGCAAAACCAATACAGCATTCCGGATATGGGCGCCCACAGCAGATGGAGTAAGTGTATGCCTTTATGAGAGAGGCGATGGTGCCTGTCTTATGGATGAGACCCCGATGAAACGGGATGTGCAGGGGACCTGGTTTTTGAAAAAAAGCGGGGATCTGGACAAAATCTATTACACTTACAAAATTACAAGAAATGGGAAAGTGATTGAAACACAGGATCCCTATTCGGTAGCTACGGGGGTTAATGGACAGCGCAGCATGGTGCTGGACTTAAAAGAAACAGATCCGAAAGGCTTTGCAGAGGACAAAGGTCCCAAGGTAAAAAACAAGACCGACATGGTAATCTGTGAAATATCCGTTGCTGATATTACAGGAGATGCCAGCAGCAATGTGAAAAACCGGGGGAAATTTCTTGGATTGACAGAGACTGGAACAAAGAATGACAAAGGGCAGGCAACAGGGCTTGATTATTTAAAACAACTTGGAATCACGCATGTACAGATCATGCCGGTGTTTGATTTTGCCAGTATAGATGAATCACATCCGGAGATCGTTCAGTATAACTGGGGATATGATCCGGTCAATTATAATGTACCCGAAGGTTCTTTTTCTACGGATGCATTTCGCGGGGAAGTGCGTATTCGTGAGATGAAAGAGATGGTAGCGGCGCTTCACAAAGCGGGCATCGGAGTGATTATGGATGTGGTTTATAATCATATGTTCGATGCAAAGCAAAGCTGTTTTGAAAAAGCGGAGCCGGATTATTTCTTCCGAAAAAAGAATGGAAAATATTCTGATGCGAGTGCATGTGGAAATGAGGTGGCTTCGGAACATCCGATGGTACGCAAGTTTATTGTGGATTCGGTCTGTTACTGGGCAAAGGAATATCATATGGATGGTTTTCGCTTTGACCTCATGGGAGTGCTCGACACGGAAACCATGCAGGAACTGAGTGCACAGCTGAAAGAAATCAATCCGTCAATCGCTTTATACGGAGAAGGCTGGACAGGTGGTGCCTCTGCGCTTCCGGAGTATCGCAGGGCGTTGAAGAAAAATGCGCGGATGTTTGAAAATATTGGCATGTTTTCAGATGATATAAGGGATAATATCCGCGGACATGTATTTTATGAGGAAGACTGTGGTTTTGTCAATGGAGGGCAGAATCTTGAAAATGCAATACGTTACAGTGTTGCGGGAGCTGTGTGGCATCCGCAGGTGGACTACGCAGCTTACAGTTATACGCAGGGAGGCCCATGGGCAGCCAAACCGGAGAATACCATCAGTTATGTATCATGCCATGACAATCTGACTTTATGGGATAAGCTTGCTATGTCGCGGCCGGATTGCAGCGTAGAGGAGCGCTATGCAATGAACCGGCTGGCGGCAGCAATCGTGTTTACATCTCAGGGCGTGCCGTTTTTCTTGAATGGCGAAGAATTTGCCAGAACCAAGCCAATTCCGGGTACCAATAAAGTGTCAGAGAACAGCTATAACCTGGCGCTGGAAATCAATGGAATCCGATATGAATGGACAAAGGAGCAGGAAGCCTTGCAGGAATATTACAAGGGTTTGATCGCTTTTCGAAAAGCACACGAGGGACTGCGGCTTTCGACGGCAAAACAAATTAGGGAAGATATCCGTTTTGTGGAAAATCTTCTGGCAAATGTTGTTGCTTTTACGGTGAGAACAGAAAAAGAAACGCTCTTTGTGGTTTATAATGCAAATCCCAAAGCTGTGGAGATTGAACTTCCAGAGACAAAAAAGTGGAAAGTGTACGTAGATGCCGAACATGCCGGCAATACATGTATTGGAAATGTCAGCCATACAGCCGCGGTCAGTCCGCTAAGCTGCATGGTATGTAGTACAAATTAGTGAGTTGTCTTGTTGATGTAATTGGTTTTGTATTTGGAATAAACAATTTTCTGACTGCGGTAAAGTCCGAAGTAACCAGAAAGCATGTAGCTTAATGCAGTGGCCAAAAGAAAATATGGCATTCCGTCGTAACCGAACAGCTCAAAACTGATCAAAAGAGATGTAATTGGGCAGTTAGTTACACCACAGAATACGGATGTCATGCCTACCGCGGTACATAAGGTCGGAGAAAAGCCGAGCAGGTTGCCAAACAGACATCCGAAAGCAGCACCGGTAAAAAAGGACGGAACGATTTCGCCACCTTTGTAGCCGGCTCCTAACGTAAGCGCGGTAAAAATCATTTTCAAAAGAAATGCTTCCGGGCGAACGGTACCGTTGATGCAATGTTCGATGATATTGATTCCGGTACCATTATAGCTTTGATCACCAACGAGAAGTGTCAGTACGATAATAATACATCCACCGGCGAAGACCCTTACATAAGGATTTTTAAAAAAGTGCTTATATAAATCTTCGCTTTTGTGGAGCATGACACAGAACAGAATGCTGATCAATGCACACAAAATTGCAAGAACCGATATTTTAATACTTGCAGCAATCGTGAAATCCGGAATTCCATGAATCTGAAAAAGACTGTTTGTGATTCCAAAGGAATACGCAATACCATGTGCGACCAGAGAACTGATGACACATGGAACCAACGCAATATAGTACATGACACCGACGCTGACAATCTCCATTGGAAGGATTGCAGCGGCCATTGGAGTTCCAAACAGTGCAGAGAAAGCAGCACTCATGCCACACATGATCATGACATGTTTGTCTTTTTCGTCGAAACGGAACAGTTTACCGAGAGCATTACCCATACTTCCGCCCATCTGCAATGCAGCACCTTCACGACCCGCAGAACCACCGAAAAGGTGTGTGATGAGCGTGGATATAAAAATAAGCGGTGCCATGCGAAGTGGCAGTTCATCATCGGAATGGATGGCAGAGATGACCAGATTGGTTCCTGCATCTTTTTCGTTGTGCAGCAGTCGGTACATGGCAATAATTGCAAGACCACCGACAGGCAGTAAAAACAAAAGCCAATGATACTGGGCACGGAGTACTGTCACAAGGGATAGTCCAAAGTAAAAAGCAGTACCGCAAAGACCGACAATCACACCGACAATCACTGCAAAAATCATCCATTTTACAGATACGACCGCGCGGTGAACGTTGTGTTTTATTTTATGTTTGATTATTTCGTTCATAACTTATCACCTCATATGTTCTTTTCTTCATACTAGCATTCAAAAATGTTTTTTACAAGAGGACAAAAAGGTGTTATGATTTAATATAGGAGTAAATGTATTGCATCAGTTCTTTGCAAAACGCAAAATAAAAAGACTGATGTCCAATTGATAGGAGGAAAAATTATGAGAACAAGTGGCGTACTTATGCCAATTTCTTCATTGCCGTCACCGTATGGCATTGGAACTATGGGAAAGGCCGCAAGGAAATTTGTTGATTTTCTGGTAAAAGGCGGACAAAAATACTGGCAGATCCTTCCAATCTGTCCGACAAGTTATGGAGATTCTCCATATCAGTCATTTTCCAGCTTTGCAGGAAACCCATATTTTATTGATTTGGAATATTTATGCAAGGATAAGCTTTTGACACGCAAGGAATGCGAATCTTTTGCATGGGGCGGAAATGAAAAATATGTGGACTACGGAATTATGTATGAATCCCGTTATGCACTTTTGAAAAAGGCATTTGTACGTTTTCAGAAAAATCTTCCAGATGATTTTGCAGATTTCTGTGAGAAAGAGAAAGAATGGCTGGATGAGTATACATTATTTATGGCATTGAAAGATGCTAACGATGGAAATGCATGGGAAGAGTGGGATAAAGACCTGCGTATTCGCAAGCCGGAAGCATTGGACAAAGCCCGCGTTGATTATGCTGAGGATATTGAATTTTATAAAATGCTGCAATATCTGTTCTTTAAACAGTGGAGACAGCTGAAAGCATATGCAAACGAGAATGGAATTGAAATTATTGGTGATGTTCCGATTTATGTTGCAGGTGACAGCGCGGATGTCTGGGCGAATCCAAAACAGTTCTATCTGGATGAGAATCTTAATCCGATAGAAGTTGCTGGATGTCCTCCAGATGCGTTTTCCGCAGATGGACAGCTTTGGGGCAATCCACTGTTCCGCTGGGATGTTATGAAAAAAGATGATTATGCATGGTGGACCAAGCGTATTCAGGCGATGGCACAGCTGTATGATATTATCCGAATCGATCATTTCCGTGGATTTGATTCTTACTATGCAATTCCGGCAAAGGATAAGACCGCAAAGAACGGTAAATGGAAAGAAGGCCCGGGAATGGATCTGTTCCATTCATTGGAAAAGAAACTTGGAAAGCTTCCAATTATTGTAGAAGACCTTGGATTCCTGACACCATCGGTTATCAAATTATTGAAGGATTCCGGATTCCCGGGAATGAAAGTAATTCAGTTTGCATTTGACAGCCGTGAGGGAAGTGATTATCTTCCGCATACCTACATACAGCATTGCGTTGTTTATACAGGAACTCATGACAATGATACGGCAATGGGCTGGATGAAGACAGCACCGAAGGCTTCTGTGAAATTCGCAAAAGAGTACTTAAACCTCACAAAAGAGGAAGGCTATAACTGGGGACTGATGCGTGGAGCATGGTCATCCGTAGCAGATATGGCAATTGTTCCAATGCAGGATCTGATCGGATTGGGATCAGAGGCTCGTATTAATACACCATCTACGCTGGGAGAAAACTGGAAGTGGCGTGCGACTGATGACCAGATTACAAACAGTCTGGCAAAGAAACTCTACAAGTATATGCAAATGTATGGTCGTGTAAATGAGAAAATCTTACAAGAAAAAGCCAAAGCTGAAGCTGCAAAAGCAGAAAAAGAAGAAGTAGAAAAGGCAGAACCTGAAGCAGAAAAATAAAAAAGAAACATAAATGAAATCCCTCTTCCATATATATAAATATATATGAGAAGGGGGACTTTTTTATGGAAAGCAGAGAAAGCAAAGACTTTGATTTATATAAAGACATTCAGGGAAGAACTGGTGGTGAAATATATATCGGTGTAGTCGGACCAGTGCGCACGGGAAAATCAACATTTATCAAGCGGTTCATGGACCTGTTTGTACTTCCTTATATTACAGACGAAAACGCAAAAAAACGAGCGGAAGATGAACTTCCCCAGTCAGCTGCAGGAAAGACAATCATGACAACGGAACCAAAATTTATTCCGCAGGAAGCGGCGGATATTACCCTGGCGGATCAGAGTGAGATTAGAGTCCGACTGATCGATTGTGTTGGATTTATGGTGGATGGAGCCAGTGGACATATGGAAGGCGACAGCAATCGTATGGTCAAAACCCCATGGTTTTCGGATGAGATACCATTTGTCGATGCTGCGCGGATTGGCACGCAGAAAGTGATCCGGGATCATGCAACCATTGGAATTGTGGTTACAACAGACGGTTCTATCGGGGAGCTTTCGAGAGAAAATTACATAGATGCAGAGCAGATGACCATTGGGGAACTTCGGGAAATTGGCAAGCCGTTTGTCATTGTCTTAAATTCCATGCGTCCATACAGTGAAGAGACGATTGCACTCCAGAAAGAGATGGAGCATACATATGGAACAAAAGTGGTTCCCGTGAACTGCCAGCAGATGCATCGGGAAGATATTGTCAATGTCATGAATGCCGTGCTTATGGAATTCCCTGTGACGCGCATCGATTTTGTAATCCCGAAATGGACCGAAATGCTGCCGGTCGAGCATCCGGTAAAAGCGGCAATGATTCAGTCGGCTACAGGCTTTTTGAAGCAGATGGACAAAATGCGTGACATTGCAGCGACGACAGCAGAAAAAAATCTTGCAATGACTGCGAATGAACAGGCAAAAGAGGCCTTTTTCAAAGAAATTCTGATACAGAATATGGATGTCTCGAACGGAACCGTAATCATCCGCATGGAAATTGATGATAAATATTATTTTGCCTACATCAGTGAGATGACCGGAGTGGAAATCGGCGGAGAATATCAGATGATTTCCATGTTGCGTGGCCTTGCGCAGATGAAGCGGGAGTATGAAAAGGTCAAAGACGCCATGGAATCTGTGGAACAGAAAGGCTATGGTGTCGTCATGCCGGGGCTGTCGGATATTCGAATGGAAAATCCGGTGCTGATCCAGCATGGAGGAAAATACGGTGTGAAAATGCGTGCGCTTTCGCCGTCTGTCCATATGATCAAAGCAAACATTGAAACCGAAATCGCTCCGATTGTCGGAAGCCAGGAGCAGGCACAGGACCTGATCGCATACATAAAAGCAGGAGAAGAAAGTGGAGAAGGCATCTGGACCACCAATATTTTTGGAAAATCTGTGGGTGAACTGATGGAGGACGGCATTCGAAGCAAAATCATGCAGATGGATGATGAGTGTCAGATGAAATTACAGGATACCATGCAAAAAATTGTCAATGACAGCAATGGCGGTATGGTCTGCATCATTATATAAAAATTACTTTAGGCGGGAGAGAAGAATCGGCAGTTGCTGTTTCTTCTTTCTTTATGTTATGATACGATAGTCAAAGGACTTTATGTCTATTATTTATGAGTTGTCAGATTATTATATATACTTTGGACAGATAAAGAGAGGTACCTATGTTAAAAGTAACAGATTTATCCTATGAATTTCCACAGAAGGATTTGTATCATAAAATATCATTCTCGATTGAAGACGGACAGCATTGTGTCCTGATTGGAACGAACGGGACCGGAAAAAGCACATTGATCCGAATTCTTGCACATCCGGATGAATATTTGTATGACGGAAAAATAGAGATGGAAGCAAATCAGCGCATTGGTTTTGTGAACCAGTTTCTGAATCTTGCGGATGAGGAAGACCGCTCGGTTTTTTCTTATATAAAGGAACCGTTTGACATTCAGCAGAAGCAAATCGATGATATCTGCAAAGAGATGGAATCCGGAGAAAATATAGAGGAATTGATGGAACAGTATCAGGAAGCCTGGGATTTGTTTACAGCGATGGATGGGGATAACTGCGAGGTCAATATCAAAAAGCAGTTGAAACTGGCGGGCCTTGAAAAACTGGAAAACCTTAAAATGACAGAACTCAGTGGCGGAGAGTGCAAACTGATTGAGATTATCCGGCAGATGCTTGTAAAACCTTCGCTTTTGATTATGGACGAGCCGGATGCTTTCCTGGATTTTGAAAATGTGAATGCACTGCGGGATCTGATCAATGCACATAAGGGAACACTTCTGGTCATTACGCACAATCGATATCTCTTAAACTACTGTTTTGACAAAGTGTTGCATTTGGAAAATAAGGAATTACAGGAGTTTGATGGCAATTATACTGCATATCATTATCTTATGCTGCAGACAAAAATCGAGCAGACCCAGCTTGCGGCTGCTGATATGGAAGAAATCGAACGCAACCGCAAACTTGTTGAGAAACTTCGAAGGAACGCAACACGATTTGATAATGCTTCTCTGGGAAAAGCGCTGCATGCGCGTGTATCATTGTTAGAACGTCTGGAAAACCGGAAAACCAGATCACCGTTTATCGAGATTCCACATCCGCAGATTGTTCTTCATACCGATGTAGCAGTAGATGAAGTGGAACAGCCGGTGCTGAAGGTGGAGGACTATGAGGTACGGTTTGATGAATTGCTTTTGGAACATGTATCATTTGAACTTGCAGCAACGGATAAGGTCGCTATTGTAGGTGGAAATGGTACAGGTAAGACAACACTTCTCCGGGAAATTTATCGGCGCCAGAATCCGGCAATCGCGGTTGCAGCGGATACGGATGTGGCTTATTTATCCCAGATGCAGGGAGAAACGATGGACGAGCAGCAGTCTGTGTGGGAAGCCATGGAACAGGCAGGTATGGAAAAAGAGGATGAAGCGGCAGCTTATCTTCTAACCTACGGACTTCCAAAGGAAATATTGGAACAGAAAATCCATGCACTTTCCGGTGGAGAAAAAAATCTCTTACAACTTGCAATCCTCTCGCTCGGAAATGCATCGCTTTTGCTCATGGATGAGCCGACCAGTCATCTGGATCTGTACGCACAGGAAGCTCTCGAGGAAGCGGTGGCAGCTTATAATGGAGCAGTACTTATGGTGTCGCACGATTTCTATACCATTGCAAATTGTGTGGATTATGTATTGTATGTCGAAGATAAGACGGTGCGCAAAGTGAGTGCACGTAAATTCCGTAAAATGATCTATGCAAATCATTTTGATAAAGACTATCTGGAATTGGAAAAAAAGAAAAAAGAACTTGAAGGACGAATTTATCAGGCTCTGGCCAAAGACGATCCGAAGACCGCGGAAAAACTTTCAGAGAAACTGGCGGATGTGATTGGAAAAATGGATCAGAAGATATAAAAAGATATTAGGGAACAAAGAAAGGAGCAGGCGAGGAAACCTGCTCCTTCTTAGTTACTGAAAAGTAGTTGAGTAACTGAGTAGTTAATTAGATAATTGTTTAATAAAATTGAACTACATACTCATTCGTGTACGTTACATGCTAAACTAATAACACTATTCAATATCTATATTATACAATGAAATTGCGAATTTGCAATACTTATTTTGTAAATTCTTAAATTTTTTTGAAATTGCTTAAGTGTATTTAAAGGTTTCCTTAAGGGAGCGGTAAAAATACAGGTTTACGATCTTCAAATACGGTGTAATAGCGGAAACCTGCATTTTTCAGTATTCCAGGGACTTTGTCAAATGCATAGGCAACATGTTCCTTGGCGTGTGCATCGGCTCCCATTGTGATGATTTCGCCACCGAGTTCGTGGTAACGCGCGATGATTTCTTCGGTAGGATTCGGATGTCCGAGCCCGTATTTGAATCCACCGGTATTGATTTCAATCCCTTTTCCCATGGAAATCAAAGTGCGTAGTATTTCGTCAATGATGTCCGAAAACTTCTTATAAGAATAGAATTTATTTGTGTTCGGACCATAGCGCACAACATAATCAATATGACCATAAACATCAAAATCTACATTTGTGTGCAGATTCTCCAGAATCGACTCAAAATATTCCAGGTAGGCTTCGTCCTCACTTCGTCCATCATAATAATGCGGATAATAGGGATCGATTCCATGTACGACATGGGAAGATCCGATGACAAAGTCGAAAGGGTATTTGGCGGTCACATCATTGTTTACCTGGACGATGTGAGGCTGCAGACCGATTTCAATGCCCCAGCGGATATTGCATTTGTCTTTATATTTCTCCTTTAATGAGAAGATTTTTTCTTTATAAGAAGAGAAATCTAACAGGAATAGTTCCGGATCATCCTGGTAATCATAGTCAAAGTGATCCGTAAAACACAGTCCATCGAGTCCTTTTTGAATCGCAGCCAAAATCATATCTTCCGGGTCGGCTTCGCTGTCTCCGGAGAAACAGCAATGCATATGCGTGTCGTTTAACATAATAGATTCTCCTTTCGTTCTTTTTTATCTACTATAACGATATTTTGTCAAAAAAGAAAGCATTTAGTGAAAAAATTAACAAAGTCGAGAAAAGGACTTGAACTTTCGGAAATAATTGGGTAAAATAAAGGAAGCTTGGGACAAACGTCCCATGAGACTATTTATTTACAATTCTAGGAGGAATTAAGAATGGCAGTAAGAGTAGCAATCAACGGATTCGGCCGTATCGGTCGTCTTGCTTTCAGACAGATGTTCGGAGCAGAGGGATACGAAGTAGTAGCAATCAACGACTTAACAAGCCCAAAGATGTTAGCACACTTATTAAAGTATGATAGCTCACAGGGTAAGTATGAGCATGCAGATGAGGTTTCTGCAAGCGAGGATTCTATCACAGTATGTGGTAAGGAAATCAAGATCTACGCTTTCCCAGATGCAAACAATTGCCCATGGGGAGAGTTAAAAGTTGACGTTGTATTAGAGTGCTCTGGATTCTATACAAGCAAAGAGAAGGCTCAGGCTCATATCAATGCTGGAGCTCGTAAGGTAGTTATTTCTGCACCAGCAGGAAACGACCTTCCTACAATCGTTTACAATACAAACCATGAGACATTAAAGGCTTCTGATACAATCATTTCAGCAGCTTCTTGTACAACAAACTGCTTAGCTCCAATGGCTGACGCATTAAACAAGTTTGCTCCAATCCAGTCTGGTATCATGGTAACAATCCATGCTTACACAGGAGATCAGATGACTCTTGACGGACCACAGAGAAAGGGTGACTTAAGAAGATCTCGTGCAGCAGCAGTTAACATCGTTCCTAACTCTACTGGAGCAGCTAAGGCTATCGGTCTTGTAATCCCAGAGTTAAACGGAAAGTTAATCGGATCTGCTCAGCGTGTTCCAGTTCCAACTGGTTCTACAACAATCCTTACAGCAGTTGTTAAGAAGTCTGACGTAACTGTTGAGGGTATCAACGCAGCTATGAAGGCAGCAGCAAACGAGTCATTCGGATACAATGAGGACTTAATCGTATCTTCTGATATCGTTGGTATGAGATTTGGCTCATTATTCGATGCAACTCAGACAATGGTTAGCCCAATCGGTGATGACCTGTATGAGGTTCAGGTTGTTTCTTGGTATGATAACGAGAACAGCTACACATCTCAGATGGTTCGTACAATCAAGTACTTCTCTGAGTTAGCATAATCATTTTCGAATGATTACGTGCAGTTATTACTTACTGCACACCCTATATGCTTAGATAACTAAGTTTATGTGAAAGGGTCCGGCCTGTAGGGCCGGGCCTTTTTTCAATGGAAAACCAAAGAAGAAAAGGAAAGCCCCGGTTGTTTCATACGGCTGCGGGGTATGAAATGATTATGGAAAGCACCTTTTCTTCTGATTTTAAAATTGCCGTATATAGGCAGAACGGAGAATATAAACATGGCATTAAATAAGAAATCAGTTGATGATATCAACGCAAAGGGAAAAAGAGTCCTTGTAAGATGTGATTTTAACGTACCACTTAAGAATGGTGAGATCACAGATGATACACGTATCAAAGCTGCTCTTCCTACAATCAAGAAGTTATTAAATGATGGTGGAAAGGTAATCCTTTGTTCTCATCTTGGAAAAGTTAAGAATGGACCAAACGAAGGTGAGTCACTTGCACCAGTTGCAAAGAGACTTGAGGAGCTTCTTGGACAGAAAGTTAACTTCGTATCTGATTACAATGTAACTGGCGAAGCTGCTACAAAAGCTGTTGACGAAATGAAAGAGGGAGAAGTTGTATTACTTCAGAATACACGTTTCCGTGGAGCAGAAGAGACAAAGAACGGCGAAGAGTTCTCTAAGGAACTTGCTGATCTTGCAGACATCTATGTATGTGATGCTTTCGGATCTTCTCATAGAGCACATGCATCTGTTGCAGGTGTTACAAAGTTCATTTCTGCAAAGGGTGGACAGAACGTTGTTGGTTACCTGATGGAGAAAGAAATCGCTTTCTTAGGAAATGCAGTTGAGAATCCGGTACGTCCATTCGTAGCAATCCTCGGTGGAGCTAAGGTAGCTGATAAGCTTAACGTTATCAATAATCTTCTTGAGAAGTGTGATACCCTTATCATTGGTGGTGGTATGGCTTACACATTCATCAAAGCACAGGGATACGAAATCGGACTTTCTCTTTGCGACGATGAGAAGTTAGATTACTGTAAAGAAATGATGGCTAAGGCTGAGAAGATGGGCAAGAAGATTCTTCTTCCAGTTGATGCTGTTACAATCAAAGATTTCCCTAACCCAATCGATGGACCTGTTGAGACAGAAGTATGTGATATCACAGCTATGCCGGCAGACCGCGAGGGATGCGATATCGGACCTAAGACAGCTGAGATGTTCGCTGATGCTGTTAAGACAGCTAAGACAGTTGTTTGGAACGGACCAATGGGTGTATTCGAGAATCCAACACTTGCAGCTGGTACACTTGCAGTAGCTAAGGCTCTTGCAGAGACAGATGCAACAACAATCATCGGTGGTGGAGATTCCGCTGCAGCTGTTAACCAGATGGGTTATGCAGACAAGATGAGCCACATCTCTACAGGTGGTGGAGCTTCCCTTGAGTTCTTAGAGGGTAAGGAGTTACCAGGTGTTGTCGCAGCAGACGATAAGTAAAATTATACAGAATTAGGAGAAATAAAATCATGGCAAGAAAGAAAATTGTAGCCGGCAATTGGAAAATGAACATGACTCCAAGCCAGGCTGTAAAGTTAGTAGAAGAGTTAAAGCCTTTAGTAGTATCTGACAGCGTTGATGTTGTTTACTGTGTACCAGCAATCGACATCGTACCAGTTGTTGAAGCTGTTAAGGGAACCAACGTACAGGTTGGTGCTGAGAACATGTACTTTGAAGAGAAAGGTGCTTACACTGGAGAAATTTCAGCTGAGATGCTTGTAGATGCTGGTGTTAAGTATGTTGTTATCGGACATTCCGAGAGACGTGATTACTTCAAAGAGGATGATGTTCTTCTGAACAAGAAAGTAAAGAAAGCAATCGAAGCTGGACTTACTCCAATTCTTTGCTGTGGTGAGACTCTTGAGCAGAGAGAGATGGGTGTAACACTTGACTGGATCAGACTTCAGATCAAATCTGACCTTGCTGGAGTTGCAGCAGCAGATGTTGCAAACATGGTTATCGCTTATGAGCCGATCTGGGCAATCGGAACAGGAAAGACTGCTACATCTGACCAGGCTCAGGAAGTTTGTGGCGCAATTCGTGCATGTGTAGCTGAGATCTATGATCAGGCTACAGCAGATTCTGTTCGTATTCAGTACGGCGGATCTGTAAACGCTGGTAATGCAGCAGAGTTATTTGCAAAACCTGATATTGATGGTGGTTTAGTTGGTGGAGCCAGCTTAAAGGCTGATTTTGGTAAGATTGTAAACTATTAATAAGTAAAAGGAAACCAGCAAGAAATTCTTGCTGGTTTTTTAGAGAGGAAATATTATGAGTAAAAGACCAGTTGTATTAATGGTTCTTGATGGTTACGGCCTCAACGAACGTACTGAGGGTAATGCCATCGCTATGGCAAACACTCCGGTAATGGATAAATTAATGAAAGAGTGTCCTTTTGTAAAGGGACAGGCTTCCGGACTGGCCGTTGGCCTTCCGGACGGACAGATGGGCAACTCCGAAGTCGGACATATGAACATCGGCGCAGGCCGTATTATTTACCAGGACCTTACAAGAATCACAAAAGCGATTGCTGATGGTGATTTCTTTAAAAATAAAGCATTACTTGCAGCTATGGATAACTGCAAGAAGAATGATTCCGATTTACATCTCTGGGGACTTCTTTCCGATGGTGGTGTACACAGCCACATCGAGCATCTTTACGGTTTATTAGAGATGGCAAAGAAGCAGGGATTAACAAAAGTTTATGTACACGCATTCTTAGATGGCCGTGATACACCGCCAGCATCTGGAAAAGATTACATCCAGCAGCTTCAGGATAAGATGGATGAAATTGGTGTAGGTAAGATCGCATCATTATCCGGTCGTTATTACGCAATGGATCGTGATAACAACTGGGATCGTGTGCAGAAGGCATATGATTCTCTGACAAAGGGCGAGGGTGTACAGGCTGAAAACGCTGTACAGGCGATGGAAGACTCCTATGCAAAGGAAGTAACCGATGAGTTTGTTCTCCCGACCGTTATCACAGAGAATGGAAAGCCATTGTCTGTTGTAAAAGAAAATGACTCTGTCATCTTCTTTAACTTCCGTCCGGACCGTGCCCGTGAAATGACACGTGCATTCTGTGATGATAAATTCACAGGATTCGACAGACCATTCATTAAGACAACATTTGTATGCTTCAAGGATTACGATGAGACAATTCCAAACAAGCTCATTGCATTCGAAAAAGAGCACATTACCAATACATTTGGTGAGTATCTTGCAAAATGTGGTAAGAAGCAGCTCCGTCTTGCAGAGACAGAGAAGTATGCTCATGTAACATTCTTCTTCAACGGTGGTGTAGAGGAGCCAAACGTAGATGAAGCCCGTCTGCTTGTAAATTCACCGAAGGATGTAGCAACATATGACTTAAAGCCAGAGATGAGCGCTCCGGAAGTTGGAATGGATCTTGTAGAGGCAATTAAGTCTGACAAGTATGATGTTATCATTATCAACTTTGCGAACCCGGATATGGTAGGACATACCGGTGTAATCCCGGCAGCAGTGAAAGCTGTTGAGCGTGTAGACAGTCTTGTTGGCGATGCTGTACAGGCAATCAAAGATGTTGACGGTGTTCTGTTCATCTGCGCAGATCACGGAAATGCAGAGAAGATGATTGACTATGAGACAGGAAAGCCACATACCGCTCATACAACCAACCCGGTTCCATTTATTCTTGTGAATGCAGATCCAAAGTATACACTTCGCGAGGGTGGATGTCTTGCAGACATTGCTCCAACACTACTTCAGATTATGGGATTAGAGCAGCCGGCTGAGATGACAGGAAAGTCATTATTAGTTGAAAAATAAAATCCGATAAGGGATTCTTATAAAAAGTATGAAAAAGGTACCAGTGTAGGCTGGTGCCTTTTTTACAATATAAGCGCATAGATGCTGATATATTAGCAAGACTTATCAGAAAAAAGAAAACAATGTAAAAACTTATAAATTGCCAGGCATTGCATTGACTTTCTAAAAGGCGCTGTATTATAATTTTCTTAGTTAGTCAGAAAAGCAGATGCTTTTTGACACTACTGAAAAATAAAATTCGAAAGCATAAGATGGAGGACAAGAGAACATGCAGGAATTTAAACCGTTCAAAGAAGGAAAAGTAAGAGAAGTATACGATAACGGAGACAGCCTGATTATTGTTGCGACCGATCGTATTTCAGCATTTGATAATATCTTGAAGAACAAGATCACAGACAAGGGCGCGATTCTTACGCAGATGTCCAAGTTTTGGTTTGATTTTACCAGGGATGTGGTTCCAAACCATATGCTTTCGGTTGATGTAAAAGATATGCCGGAATTTTTCCAACAGGAGAAATTTGATGGAAACAGCATGATGTGCAAGAAGTTAGAGATGCTTCCAATTGAGTGTATCGTACGTGGTTATATCACAGGAAGTGGCTGGGCAAGCTATAAGGAGAATGGAACTGTTTGTGGAATCAAGCTTCCGGAAGGACTGGTGGAGTCTGATAAGCTGCCTGAGCCGATTTATACACCTAGTACCAAAGCAGAATTAGGCGATCATGACGAGAACATCTCATTTGAGCAGTCTGTAGAAGTGCTTGAGAAAATTTATCCAGGTAAGGGACGTGACTATGCAACACAGATCAAGGATTGCACAATTGCATTATACAAGAAATGCGCAGAGTATGCATTGAGCAAAGGCATCATCATCGCAGATACCAAGTTCGAATTTGGTCTTGATGAGAACGGAAACGTAGTTCTCGGAGATGAGATGCTGACTCCGGACAGCTCACGATTCTGGCCATTAGAGGGATACAAAGCAGGTCAGGGACAGCCATCCTTTGATAAGCAGTATGTAAGAGACTGGCTGAAAGCAAATCCAGATAACGATTTTCTTCTTCCGGATGAAGTGGTTGTCAAGACGGTTGACAAGTACAAAGAAGCTTACGAGCTTTTAACAGGAACACCTTTTACAAGATAAGAAAACACAGACTGGAATTTGGAGATAAGAATGGATCAGGATATTCGTTTTGAAAAAAACAGAGCATGTGCGGTAAATAATATGGCATACGATGAGGACGCACTGCACGAGGAGTGTGGAGTCTTCGGTATGTATGACTTTGATGGTACAGATGTAGCATCTACCATCTATTACGGATTATTTGCATTGCAGCACAGAGGACAGGAAAGCTGCGGTATCGCGGTTAGTGATACGAGTGGACCAAAGGGACAGATACAGTCCTACAAGGGAATGGGCCTTGTAAATGAGGTGTTCACACCAGAAGAATTAGAACGCATGAAAGGTGATATCGGTGTCGGTCATGTCCGTTATTCAACTGCCGGTGCATCGACAAGAGAGAACGCACAGCCGTTGGTATTAAATTATGTCAAGGGTACATTGGCACTTGCACACAATGGCAATCTGATTAACGCAAAGGAGCTGCGCCATGACTTGGAGTACACAGGTGCAATTTTTCAGACAACGATCGATTCCGAGGTAATTGCTTACCATATCGCAAGGGAGCGACTGAATTCTTCTTCGGCAGAAGAAGCTGTTCGCAGAGCATGCCAGAAGCTTAAGGGCGCATATGCCCTCGTGGTATCCAGTCCTAGAAAACTGATTGGTGCAAGAGATCCGTATGGATTTAAGCCGCTTTGTATTGGAAAGCGTGACAATGCTTATATCATCACATCGGAGACTTGTGCACTTGATACCATCGGTGCAGAGTATGTGCGTGATGTTTTACCAGGTGAGGTCGTTACAATCACACCGGAAAAAGGTATCGAATCCGATATGACAATGGCGCTTCCAAAGGGAAAAGAAGCGAGATGTATTTTTGAGTATATCTATTTCGCGCGTCCGGACAGCCATATTGATGGCGTGAGTGTTTATGCCAGCCGTATTCGTGCAGGACGTTTTCTTGCACAGGATTCCCCGGTAGAGGCAGATATTGTTACCGGTGTACCGGAATCCGGAAATGCTGCTGCACTCGGATATTCTTTAGAATCCGGCATTCCATATGGTACTGCATTTGTCAAGAACAGTTACGTGGGTCGTACCTTTATTAAGCCAAAGCAGAGCAGCCGTGAATCCAGTGTACAGGTAAAGCTGAACGTGCTCAAAGAGGCAGTCGCAGGAAAACGTGTAGTCATGATTGATGATTCTATCGTCCGCGGTACAACTTCGGACCGCATTGTCCGTATGCTTCGTGATGCAGGTGCCACGGAAGTGCATGTAAGAATCAGTTCTCCGCCATTTTTATGGCCGTGCTATTTTGGAACCGATATTCCGGCTCGTGAGCAGCTGATTGCATATAATCGCACAATTGAAGAAATCCGTGAAGTGATTGGTGCAGATTCACTCGGATATCTTGGCATTGACCGCCTCGATGAGATGGTGGGAGGTCTGCCGATCTGTCGCGGATGCTTCACCGGTGAATATCCAATGGAGCCACCAAAGGAAGATATCCGTGGAGAATATTACGACAAAGAAATTGACCTTGAAAGAAAAATGGGAAGATAATATCTCCCTGAAGGAGGATAAGAATAGTGAGTACAGATAGATATACAAGTCCGCTTTCTGAGCGTTATGCCAGCAAGGAGATGCAGTACATTTTTTCTCAGGACATGAAGTTTACAACCTGGAGAAAATTGTGGATCGCATTGGCTGAGACAGAGATGGAACTTGGCCTTTCCGAGAATGGAAAGCCAGTCATCACGCAGGAGCAGATTGATGAGTTAAAGGCACATGTCAATGACATCAATTATGATGTGGCAGTTGAGAGAGAAAAATTAGTCCGTCATGATGTTATGAGTCATGTATATGCATATGGCCAGCAGTGCCCGAAAGCAGCAGGAATCATTCATCTTGGAGCAACTTCCTGTTATGTCGGAGATAATACAGATATTATCATTATGAATGAGGCATTGAAACTCGTTCACAAAAAGCTGGTAAGCGTGATCGCAGAGCTTGCAAATTTTGCAAACAAGTATAAGAATCAGCCGACATTGGCATTTACCCACTTCCAGCCGGCACAGCCGACAACCGTTGGTAAGCGTGCAACACTGTGGTTACAGGAGTTCATGATGGACCTGGAAGATCTTGAGTATGTACAGAGTACATTAAAGCTTCTTGGATCTAAGGGAACAACCGGTACACAGGCAAGTTTCTTAGAGCTTTTTAATGGGGATCAGGAAACAATCGACAAGATTGATCCAATGATTGCAGAGAAGATGGGATTTAAGGCATGTTATCCGGTATCCGGACAGACCTATTCCAGAAAAGTAGATACCAGAGTTTTGAATATTCTTGCAGGCATTGCCGCAAGTGCACACAAGATGTCAAATGATATTCGTCTCCTGCAGCATCTGAAAGAAGTTGAGGAGCCATTTGAAAAGAACCAGATCGGATCTTCCGCAATGGCATACAAGCGTAATCCAATGAGAAGTGAGCGTATCGCATCATTATCCCGCTATGTTATGGTGGATGCACTGAATCCGGCAATCACTTCTGCAACCCAGTGGTTCGAGCGTACACTGGATGATTCTGCAAACAAGCGTCTTTCCGTTCCGGAAGGATTCCTTGCAATCGATGGAATTCTGGATCTGTGCTTAAATGTTGTAGACGGACTGGTTGTTTATCCGAAAGTAATTTACAAGCATTTTATGGCAGAGATTCCATTTATGGCAACAGAGAACATCATGATGGATGCCGTAAAAGAAGGTGGAAACCGTCAGGAACTTCATGAGAAGATTCGTCAGCTCTCGATGGAAGCAGGCAAGACGGTAAAGGAAGAAGGCAAAGAGAACAATCTGGTTGACCTTATTGCTGCAGATCCTGCATTTGGACTTACCAAAGAGCAGATTGAAGCGAACTTAAAGCCAGAGCTTTATGTTGGACGCGCACCTCGTCAGGTGGAAGTATTCCTGCGGGATGTAGTTAATCCGGTGCTGGATGCAAATAAGTCTGAACTTGGTGTAAAAGCGGAGATTAATGTTTAATAGGTGAGTGAGAAAGCTGCGTATGTGCTGATGTAAAAGTTGGCGATACGCAGTTTTTTTGTATATTTCACTTACCCCGGCCCATACCACATTTCTCTGCTACGGTTTTAGACAAAATTGCAGAAGTTGTGAATGCTTTTCCCTGTCTCAAATTTCGTGTCCGGCTCGCGTTTCGACACCGGCCCGTGTATGTCCGTCTCTCACAGATACGCTCAGCATTTTTAGTTCGTCTAAGAGGTGGTATTCGCAAATTTTAATGTGCTCGCTCTCCATTGTGTCGCCCATCGTAGTACTACATTATTAATAAGTAGAACGAGGGCGCAAATGCGACCCGCGAGCACCGTATTGTTCATACCGCCTCTAAGACGAACACAAAATACTTCGGACGTCATCTGTGAGAGACGGACATACACGGGCCGGTGTCGAAACTTGAACGGACAGGAATCATCAAAGAGACAGGGAAAGGGTTGCTACAACTTTGCAATTGTGGCTAACTAGTAGCAGGGAAATGTGGTATGGGCCGGGGCTTTGAAAATGTAAAAAAATGGCGCATTGAAAAACTTTTGCATAAGATACGCGCTTTCTATCCATAATAAACAAAAAAGAAAGGCGGTTCTTATGGCACTTACAATTAAAATTATTGACATACACGCAAGACAAATTTTAGATTCCAGAGGAAACCCTACCGTTGAAGCGGAAGTCACTGCACAGACAGAGACTACGGGAAGAAAGAGTGTAGGCAGGGAATCGGTTCCGTCAGGAGCGAGTACCGGACAATTTGAGGCTATCGAGTTAAGAGATGGCGTTGAAGCATATTTTGGCCTGGGTGTGGAGAAAGTTGTATCGCATATCAATGAGCGCATTCGGCAGGAACTCATGGGCATGAATGTACTGGACCAGATTGCAATCGACCGAAAACTCGTGGAATTGGATGGAACGGACAATAAGGGAAATCTCGGAGCAAATGCGTTGCTGGCGGTTTCACTTGCCTGCGCCAGATGTGCGGCTACGGCTTTGGATATGCCGCTGTACCGTTATCTTGGTGGTACAAATGCAAAGAGATGGCCGATGCCGATGATGAACGTGATCAATGGTGGCGCACATGCAAAAAATTCACTGGATTTTCAGGAGTTTATGATTGTTCCGGTGGGTGCCGATGATTTTGCACAGGCACTCCGGATGGGAGCAGAAGTGTATCATTTCTTAAGACAGATTCTTCACGAGGATGGTCTGCTCACGGCTGTGGGAGACGAAGGCGGATTTGCGCCGGATTTTGCAGACGCAAAAGAAGTCTTTGCCTATTTATCCCGTGCAGTGGAAAAAGCCGGCTATCAGGTGGGGGCCGATGTGGCGTTTGCCATGGATGCAGCAACTTCGGAATTGTATCATGAGGAAGACGGTATGTACCATTTTCAGGATGGCATCCGCAGCGCAGAGGAATTGATTTCTCTGTATGAGGATCTGATTCAGAATTATCCACTCATCTCGATTGAAGATGGACTTGATGAGGATGACTGGGAAGGCTGGCAGAAAATGACCACGCGCCTGGGAAAAGATGCAATGCTCGTCGGAGATGATCTGTTTGTTACCAATGTCAAGCGCATTCACTGCGGAATAGATCTTGCGGTGGCGAACGCAGTATTAATCAAGGTAAATCAGATTGGAACATTAACGGAGGCGATGGACGCAATTGAGCTTGCACAGAAAAGTGGTTACAAAGCCATTATTTCACATCGTTCCGGTGAGACAGAAGATACCTTTATCGCAGATCTGGCAGTGGCAGTCAATGCCGGATGGATCAAAACCGGAGCGCCTTGTCGTGGAGAGCGCACCGCAAAGTACAATCAGCTCCTTCGTATTGGAGAAAATTTGTAAATTTACGTATACAAATAGGGGAAAAAGAAACGAAAAATGCAATCGTGAGTGTAATGAGTATGATCGCGGCAAAGGCAGAATGATTTTTGCTATTGCCGCGGTTTATTTTATTTTCGATACATAAAGCAATAAAAACACCCAGAAAATAAAGCGTAATAAAAATGTTACATGCATGTAAAAAAATGTTATGAAACAAAGAAGATTCTTAGGAATTCTTTAAACATGTTGTTTCCTGAATTATTTTGTGATAGAACATAGTTAGAAAAAATAATTCCAAAAGGAGAAATTTAAAATGAAAAAATTTCTAACAATGATGTGTGCAGTTTTGGCATTTAGCTTTATTTTTTGCACAAGTGGAACAGTGACGGAGGCAAAGACGGCGGCTTATACCAGTACAATTACAAAGGATTACCGTATCAACTGGTCGAATGGAACAAAAAAGATTTATTTGAACAAAAAGGGCAATAAGCTTTATTGTAAGAATCTTAAAACTGGAAAGACACAGTTATTGAAAAAACTGAAAATAGAAGCAGACAGTGATCAGAGCTATATGATTTCATATGTATATGGAAATAATGTTTATCTTAGCAGTATTCGTGGAGCAGGGGATGGAGATACTTATACTTACAACATGAAGACAAAGACCCTTAAGTGCCTGAAAAAGAACTTTATTATTCAAAGTACTTATGGAAAATATGTGACAGCTTCCTACTATATGCCGACAGATATTACACCATATGCATCCTATGTATATGAAATTACTTCAAATGGTGTAAAGAAAGTTGCCAGACTTGCAAAAAATACAACATGTGCGATGTTTATAAATAATAATATATATTATACATCTTATCCACAGTCTGAAAATACTGAAGGATCAGAAATGTATACGGTCAAAGTATATAAATGCAAGAAAGATGGCACAAATAAAAAATGCATTTTTACAAGAAAATTAGATGATAAAAACAGTTATGTATTAGTACAGACGATTACGGAAAATACGATTCATTTTGTTGAAACAACAGAGGAAGGTAAATCTACAGAATTTGTGTATGATTGTGCAACACATACAATTGAAAAATCTACTGAAAAATAAAAAGAATGGGAAGGGTCACATGCAATATGCATGTGGCTCTTTCTTTTTTGAACAAAAATGGTACAATAAGAGTAGTCAAATAAAAGTTCACAACAGAGAAAGAAGGAACAAGGTATGTGGATTTTGTATGCATTTGGCTCTGCCATGTTTGCAGGACTTACATCTATACTTGCAAAATGTGGGATTCGAAAAACAGATTCAAACGTAGCAACGGCTATTCGTACCGTGATTGTACTGATTTTTTCCTGGATCATGGTGTTTGTGGTCGGGGCGCAGAGTGGAATAAGAGATGTTTCCGTGACCACATGGATTTTTCTTTTTCTGTCCGGTGCAGCAACAGGTGCATCCTGGCTTTGTTATTTTAAGGCATTGCAGATCGGGGATGTGAATAAAGTTGTTCCGATTGATAAGTCAAGCACGATTCTGACGATCGTATTGGCATTTTTGTTTCTAAAAGAGGAAATCAGCATTCCAAAACTCATCTGTGTGGTACTGATTGGTATCGGAACTTATCTGATGATCACCAAAAAAGAAACAGGCGGAGAGAAGAAGAGTGGAAAAAGCTGGCTTTTTTATGCGGTATTATCTGCAGTGTTTGCCAGTCTGACATCGATTCTCGGAAAAGTTGGAATTGAGGGGGTAAATTCCAATCTTGGCACGGCAGTTCGTACGATTGTTGTTCTGATTATGGCGTGGATTGTTGTATTTGTTACGGGAAAACAGAACACAATAAAAGAGATTGATAAGAGAGAACTTGGATTTATCTGTTTATCGGGGCTGGCAACAGGAGGTTCTTGGCTTTGTTACTATAAAGCATTGCAGGACGGGCTTGCCAGTGTGGTCGTACCGATTGATAAATTGAGTATTGTAGTGACCATCGTATTTTCCTATATCGTGTTCCATGAAAAGCTCAGCCGCAAGGCATTGTTTGGATTGGCGCTGATCATAGGGGGAACACTGTGGATGGTTTTCATATAAAACATATAGGATAGGAAAGGGGAAGGCCTATGTTAAAAGAATGGAAAGAATTGGATAAACCGGGAGAGGAAGAATTAAAGCAACGCCTGGATGCTGCAAAAGAGAAACTGGCAAGACAGCAGCTTTTGATCAAGGAACAGAAGATACCGGTACTGGTCGTGATGGAGGGATGGGGAACCTCCGGCAAGGGGTACAGTATTGGCCAGATTATCCAGAACATTGACCCACGTTTTTTTAAGGTTGAGTCAATGCAGAAAAAGACAGAAGAAGACGAGCGAAAACCGTTTTTGTATCGGTATTTTGCAAAGATTCCGGAGGCTGGAAAATTTGTATTCTTAGATACTGCATGGATGGATGAGATTACCGACGCAAGTCTGCATAAAGAATTGTCGGATACGGCATATACGAACCGTATTGAGAGCGTCCGACGTTTTGAGCGACAGATGACAGATAATGGATATCTTGTCATGAAGTTCTTTTTGCATATTTCCCAAAAGGAACAGGAAAAGCGGATCCGGAATCTAGAAGATGAAAAGGATACGACGTGGCGCGTCGGCAAGAAGGATTTGTGGCAGAATAAGCATTATGACAAATGCCTGGATGCATTTTCTTCCTATCTGAAAAATACGAACATGCCGTCTGCGCCGTGGTATATTGTGGATGCAAAATCAAAGAGATGGACAGAAGTTCAGATATTAGAAACACTGACGCGTGGAATCGAGATTGCATTAAGTAATCATCAGATGGCGGTTCCACTTTTGCAGAATGTGTTCCCACTAAAGCGTATGCCGCTGCTGGCAGAAATCCCTTTGGACAAGCAAATCGGGGAAGAGGAATACAAAAAAGAATTAAAGCAGCTGCAACAGCGCCTTGGCGAACTGCACAATCGTCTGTACCGCAAGAAAGTGCCTGTGATCATTGCTTATGAAGGCTGGGATGCTGCGGGAAAAGGCGGAAATATCAAACGGATTACCGGAGCGCTCGATCCGCGAGGATACGAGGTGCATCCGATCGCAAGTCCGGAGCCGCATGAGAAGGCAAGACATTATCTGTGGCGTTTCTGGACGAGACTGCCAAAGACGGGACATATTGCGATTTTTGACCGCACATGGTATGGAAGAGTCATGGTGGAACGTCTGGAGGGATTCTGCAGTGAGAACGACTGGATGCGCGCTTACAATGAAATCAACGAGTTCGAGAAGGAACTTCATGACTGGGGCGCTGTCATTATCAAATTCTGGGTACAGATTGACAAAGATACCCAGCTTGCCCGCTTTACAGATCGGCAGAATACACCGGAGAAACAGTGGAAGATCACCGATGAAGACTGGCGCAATCGTGAGAAATGGGATGAATACGAGGCTGCGGTCAATGAGATGATTGCAAAGACGAGCACGACCTATGCGCCGTGGCATATTCTTGAGTCGGTAGATAAGAAGTATGCAAGAATCAAAGCTCTGAAAATTGTAATTCACGAGCTGGAAAAAGCGTTAGAATAAGGAGATTAGAAATGAATTCAGTGGAAAATTATGGCTTGCGTTATTTGGAACCAAAAGATTTGGATCAGTATAATGCGTTACTTCGTTATACATTTCAGGTAACGGAAGATGAACTTATTGCAACAGGCTGGAAGGATGAGGAAATCAAGCAGTCCAAGTTCCCGGTATTGGAACGTGCGGATGTATTGGGATGTTTTGATGGGGATACACTGATTTCCCAGTTTGCAGTTTATCCACTGAAAATGAATATTTATGGAGAAGTTTTTCAGGTAGGATTTGTCACAAGTGTCTGTACTTATCCGGAGTACACCGGACAGGGAATCATGAAAAAGCTCATGATACAAAGCCTTACCCATATGAAACAGCAGGAAAAGTCGTTTGCTCTGCTGTATCCATATTCGATTCCTCTGTATCATCATCTGGGCTGGGAAATTATTTCCAACAAGATATCTTTTAACATCAAGGACCGGCAGATTCCTACCAAGGTAAAAGCACCGGGCTATGTACGACGTGTGGCGTGGGACAGTTCTGATTTCCATGAGCTGCATTCACATTTTGCATCGATCACGCACGGCTGTCTGTTCCGCAATGCTCTGGCATGGGAAGAGTACTGGCGTTGGGATGAGGACGATACAAATGTTGCGGTCTATTACAATACAAAGTACAAGCCGTGCGGATTCATGGTATACCTCATCAAAAACGATATTATGCATATCAAAGAGATGATTTATCTGAACCGCGAGGCAAAGAAGGGACTGTGGGAGTATATACATGCCCACGATTCCATGATTGATGAAGTGCATGGAAATACGTATTTCAGCGAACCGATCGCTTTCGAGATGGATGATGGAGACATCAAAGAATCCATTCGTCCGTATGCAATGGGAAGAATTATTGATATCGAAGAATTTATAAAAGATTATCCATGTGATCCGGATGGTGGAACACTTTATATTGAACTGGATATCACCGATAACCTTCTGCCTTGGAATGACCGCATTTTCCGTTTATGTTTTTCGGATGGAAAATGTACATTGACACATGAGCCGGCAGAGTACCGGCTTAAGATGGAGATTGGAACATTGACAACGCTTTTACTGGGCTATAAGACAGCCGAGCGTCTGTATGCGTTAGAACGTATTGAAGGAAAGCAGGAAGCTGTGGACCGGCTCGATGATGTGCTGTTCCACAAGATTCCTTACATATCCGATTACATTTGATCAGAACCTGCCTGCATTAATTTTTTCCGACAGTGGAAGAAGGCAGGAATCAAAAAGCAATCTGCAAAAATCCATGCCAGTGGGCTGGCAAAACATGCCGCGGAATATCCAAACAGTGGCACGAATGCCAGACCCACGAGCGCACGGGCAATCATTTCAAACACACCGGCAAATACTGCAAAGCCGGAAAATCCCATTCCCTGAATAAGAAAACGAACGATATTGACCAAAGCCAGCGGGATATAAAAGACTGCGTTGGTAATAAGAAATTGTCTTGCCTGTGCAACGACAACGGTTTCTTTCGGGTCGACGAACAGGTAAACAAGATTCTGACCAAAGACGATCAGCACCAGAAGAATGATGACAGAGTAGACAGCTCCAAGAATCACAGCGGAGCGGAGTCCCTGTCCAAGCCGGTCAAGCTTTCCGGCACCTACATTTTGTCCGCCAAAAGTGGCCATGGTAGAACCAAGTGCGTCGAAAGGACATACCACAAACATGGAAATTCTGCTTCCGGCTGTCATGGCTGCGACAGCAGCGGAACCGAGGGAGTTGACCGCAGTCTGTAAAATGACACTTCCGATAGCGGTGATCGAATATTGTAATCCCATAGGAAGTCCCATAATCAAAAGATATTTTACATAGAAAGAGTCCAGATTCCAATCCTCACGCTTCAGGTGAAGAATTTCAAATTTCCAGATGATCAGTATCAGACAGAGGATGCCGGATACCGCCTGTGCCAGCACGGTAGCAAAAGCAGCACCAAATACTCCCCAGTGAAAGACTACGATAAACAGCAAATCCAGTCCGACATTGAGTACAGCGGCCAGAATCAGAAAAACGACCGGTGTGATGGAATCTCCAAGCGAACGCAGGTATGCAGATAATATATTGTAAAGGATGATGACAGGTATGCCGGCAAAAATGACAACGATATATTGATAAGACAAATCAATAATATCCGATGGTGTGCGCATCAAAAGAAGAATATCACGGCAGAATACTACAGTAAGCACTGTGAGTGTACCTCCAAAAAGAATGGATAATACCGCAGAGTTTCCTACATATTTGCGGAGTCCGTCATAATCTCTTGCACCGAAACGCTGTGCAATCGGAAGGGCGAATCCGTTGCAGATTCCCTGACAGAATCCGATGATCAGAAAGTTGATACTTCCGGTAGCGCCCACAGCGGCGAGCGCGGATACACCAAGAAAGCGGCCAACGATAATTGTGTCCACCAGTCCATATACCTGTTGAAAAAGCATTCCCATAAGAAGCGGAACGGCAAAGCCGAGAATGAGTTTCATCGTAGAACCGCTTGTCATCTCTTTTGTTGTACCTTTTCCCATAATTTGCCTCCTTATCCTTTTGCAATGTGTATCTATCTTATCATGATTTTTCAAAACTTCAAGAGGGTAAAAAGCCAAATTTTATTTTTTTAAGAGGGGGAATTCTTTACAATTTTATAAGGATGCGGTACAGTATTGATAGTCAAAAAATCAGCCCATGCCAAAAGCAGCTTTCCATGGGCGGGGATGTTCAGCAAATAGAGGAGGCAACATGAAAAACTGGGAAAACAATATTCGAAAAGTCGTTCCATACGTTCCTGGCGAGCAGCCAAAGAAGGAGCGTATGATTAAATTAAATACAAACGAGAATCCGTATCCACCGGCACCTGGTGTCGCAAAAGCAGTAGCAGATATAGACATTGACCGCCTGCGTCTGTATCCGGATCCGGTTGTGGCAGATCTGGTACAGGGAATTGCTGACTTTTATAAGGTAGAGAACAATCAGGTCTTTGTCGGAGTCGGTTCCGATGATGTGCTGGCTATGATTTTTATGACATTTTTTAATGCCAAGGAGCCAATTCTGTTTCCGGATATCACATATTCCTTTTATGATGTGTGGGCAGAAATGCTTCGTATTCCATACGAGCGCATTCCGTTGAATGATGAGTTTAAGATCCGCACAGAGGACTATAAGAAGGCAAACGGTGGTGTGATCTTCCCGAATCCGAATGCACCGACCGGTGAATTGATGACATTAGAGCAGATCGAGCAGATCATTCAGGCCAATCCGGATGTCATTGTTGTGGTGGATGAAGCATATATTGACTTTGGCGGCGAGAGTGCTTTGCCCCTGATTGATAAATATGACAATCTGATTGTTGTACAGACATTCTCAAAGTCCCGTTCCATGGCAGGATCACGTATCGGATTTGCAATCAGTAATCCAGTTCTGATTAAGTATTTAAATGATGTGAAGTATTCCTTTAATTCCTATACGATGGATACGATTACAATTGCAGCAGGCACCGCGGCAATCAAAGACCGTGCATACTTTGAGATGACACGTGATAAGATTATAAAGACAAGAGAATGGACGAAGCAGGAATTGAAGAAACTTGGTTTCGTGTTTGGCGATTCCAAGAGTAACTTCATATTTGCCAGACATCCGCAGGTATCCGGGGAAGCTTTGTTTGAAGCTTTGAAAGAAAAAGATATCTATGTACGGCATTTCAGCAATCCGGCCAGAATCAATGAATATCTGCGTATTTCCATTGGTACGGATGAGCAGATGCAGGAGTTTATTGATTTCCTGAAGGCATATATAAATCAGTAAAAGAATAAGTAAATCTAAGAAATGAGGACAAAATATTGTTTAAGCATTATCTGATTGTTTTTTTTGTTTCCATGGTACCGCTGATAGAACTTCGTGGAGCAATTCCCTATTCGCAGATATTTCATCTTCCGACGATACCATCGTACATGATAGCGATTATTGGAAACATGTTGCCGGTACCGATCATTTATCTGTTCGCGCGCAAAGTGCTTGTGTGGGGCGCGGATAAGCCGGTCATTGGCAAGTTCTTTACATGGTGTCTTGAAAAGGGAGAAAAAGGCGGCAAAAAGCTGCAGGCGAAGGCCGGAAGAGGTCTTTTTGTAGCATTATTACTGTTTGTCGGAATTCCGCTTCCTGGAACCGGTGCATGGACGGGAACATTAGCAGCAAGTATCCTGGACATGGATTTTAAATCTACCATTGCAGCAGTCATGCTTGGCGTACTGCTTGCAGGGATAATTATGATGGTACTGAGTCTTGTGGGCGTAAGTATCTTCTAGTCAAAGGAAATGTAACAATATTATGAAAGAAAAGCAAAAGAAAACACATTCTATGCCCAGACAGATCCGTTGGGATAAGCTGGACAATACGGCGCATTTATTTCCTTCCATTGCGGGAGAAAATATGACAAATGTATACCGGATCAGTGTGACGCTCAAGGAAGACATTCAAAAAGAATATTTGCAGCAGGCGCTCGATATGGTATTGCCAAAGTTCGATGGATTTAATGTCCGGCTAAGGACCGGTGTGTTTTGGTATTATTTTGAGGAAAATGGAAAGAAAGCTCCTCGCGTGACCGAGGAAACGATGTTTCCGTGCCGCTTTATTCAGCCGAACCGGAATCACAGTTATTTGTTCCGTGTCACATATTATCAGAAACGTATCAATCTGGAAGTATTTCATGTGCTTACGGACGGTATGGGAGGAATCAATTTTCTCCGGGAACTGACCTATCAGTATCTGCGGCTTGTGCATCCGGAACTCGGAGGGCAGGATGGACTGAGTGTGGATACATCGTTGAGCCGCGAGGATAGCTTTGTCAGAAATTATAAAAAAGGCAGACCGAGTGGATTTAATAAGGAAAAAGCATATCTGATCCATGAGGACAGGCTGCCGGCAGGCGAGTTTGGCCTGATGCATGGAAGGATGCCGGTACAGCAGCTCAAAGAGGTCGCACATCGGTACCATGCGTCTTTGAATGAATACCTTGTGACGGTATTTGTGTGGAGCGTATACACACAGCTTTTGCATGGAATGCCGGGTGGGCGGCCGATTCGTGTGGCAGTACCGGTGAATCTGCGTCCGTATTTTGATTCCGATACGACAAAGAATTTCTTTGTCATGGTCTCTGCAGAGTTTCGTCCACAGAAGAACACATATACGTTTGAGGAAGTGCTGGCCATCATACAAGAGAGCCTGCACAAGCAAATCAATAAGGAACATCTCGAGGATTTATTTTCTTACAGCGTATCTAACCAGATGAATAAACTCATGCGTCCGGTACCGCTTTTTCTGAAGAATATAGCGATGCGGATTGTGTATTCAAAGTCGGCTGTGGCCAATACGACAACGATTACCAATATCGGAAACATCAAAATTGACGAATTATACCAGCCATATATTGAGATGTTTCATTCGTTTATTGCCATGTCGAAAGGACAGTATCTGAAAGGAACGATCTGTTCGTATCAGAACACGCTGGTATTTACGTTCAGTTCCATTTTTGCGGAGGCAACCGTACAGAAAGCCTTTTTCCGAAAGATTGCAGAGGATGGCGTAGAAGTAAGTATAGAAACAAACGGGGTGTATTATGAGTAGATGTCAGAAATGCAATGTGATCATTTTAGATCATACGGATCGTTGTCCGTTGTGCAAGCATGTTCTTGAAGAGGATGGAACTTCCACAGAGGATATGTACCCGAATGCCATTGCTGTCACAAAGAGATTTCGATTTCTGGAAAATTTATTTTTATTTTTGTCTATTTTGATTGAGTGCCTTCTGGTTTCCATCAACTACAATGCCGACCCACAGGTTCCGTGGAGCATTGTAGCCGGACTGGTATTCATCTATGCGAATATTGTATTCCGACTTGCGATTGTGGGTAAATCGGGATATATGTTTAAGACAATCAGTCTGATTATTCTGGCGGTTGCCATGATGCTTGGCATTGATTATGTGACGGGATATCGCGGATGGTCATTGGATTTTGTAGTTCCGTCTGCGATTCTTGTGGTGGATCTGGTTATTTTTCTGTTGATTTTGATTAACCGCAGAAACTGGCAGAGTTACATGATGACAGAGATATTGACCATAATACTTAGTCTGATTCCGGTTATTTTGCGGTTGATGGGAATGATCCACTTCAAATATCTCGTATGGATTGCTTTTGGAACCTCATTATTTTTATTCCTAGGAACTTTGATCTTAGGTGACCAGAGAGCACGAACAGAGTTAAAACGGAGATTTCACGTATGATAGAGAACGAAGCAAGTGTTAAGGGACGCGTAATAGCAGAACTTCTTTCCCATCTTACCAATGATCTGCAGATTGGAAAGAAAATCAAAAGCGGAGAACTTAGAAAGCGGTTAAAAGAGCCAGCGTGGCACGTGCCGGAATGCTTTAATATGACAAATATTGACATGGAAAACTTCTCCATGAAGCTGTTGTCCCTAAAGGAGAATCCGGGGCAGGATTATGTGATCTTACAGTTACATGGTGGCGGTTATATGGGGGCGGTGCGCAATGCATATTATGTGTTTGCCGGCCTGTACAATGAAGTGAGCAAAGGCTGCAATGTGCTGACACCGGATTACCGCGTCGCACCGGAACACCCATATCCGGCGGCACTGGAGGATGCGCTCGCATCCTATCAGTGGCTTTTGGACAAAGGCTATTATGGGGAGCAGATCATTGTTGCCGGGGATTCGGCAGGTGGTGGACTCGCCATGGCATTGTGTATGTATCTTAAGGATCATCACATGCCGATGCCCGGCGGAGTTATCGCCATGTCTCCGTGGACAGATCTGACAGCCAGCGGAGAGTCTTATACGACCAACTACGAAAAGGACCCTTTGTTTGGTAATACCAAAGAAAGCCTGATCTATGTTAACGATTACGCCGGAGATCACGACAAGATGGATTGCTATATTTCTCCATTGTTTGGAGATTTCCGGGGATTTCCACCGATGCTGATCCAGGTAGGATCACTGGAAATGCTTCTGAGTGATTCCGTGTCCGTTGCAGCGAAGGCACGGCAGCAGGGCATTCGTGTGCGTTTAAGTATTTATGAGGGAATGTTCCATGTATTTCAGATGGCATATCTGAATATACCAGAGTCAAAGAAAGCGTGGGCAGAAGTAGGAAAATTTATCGATGTACTTCGAAGCGATTCCTCGTTGGGATAAGAGTGGAAGAGAAGCGAAAAGGGGATGTGAAAAAACTCAATCGAGTTTTTTCACATCCCCTTTTTTACTGGTTTATTATACACTCTTTCCGGTATAAAGCTGATAATATTTTCCTTTGGCTGCAATGAGCTGGTCGTGATTTCCACGTTCGATGACACGGCCCTGTTCGAGTACGATGATACAATCACTGTTTCGGACGGTGGACAGGCGGTGTGCAATGACAAAGGTCGTTCTTCCGGCCATCAGTTTATCCATACCATCCTGTACGATACGCTCGGTACGGGTATCGATGGAACTGGTTGCTTCATCGAGAATCAGAACCGGTGGATTTGCGATTGCTGCGCGGGCAATGGCAATCATCTGGCGCTGTCCCTGACTTAAGTTGGCTCCGTCTCCGGTGAGAACCGTCTGGTAGCCGTCTGGCAGCTGACGGATAAAGGTGTCAGCATTGGCAAGGCGTGCAGCCGCATATACTTCTTCATCGGTTGCATCGAGCTTACCATAACGGATATTTTCCATAACGGTTGCGGTAAACAGATGCGTATCCTGCAATACAATGCCAAGGGAATGGCGCAGGTCAGCTTTTTTGATCTTGTTGATGTTGATACCGTCGTAACGGATTTTTCCGTCCTGAATATCGTAGAAACGATTGATCAGGTTTGTGATGGTTGTTTTACCGGCACCGGTGGAGCCGACAAACGCAATTTTCTGTCCCGGGGTAGCGTAGAGATCTACGTTGTGCAGAACGATTTTTTCCGGAACATATCCAAAGTCCACATCATCAAATACGACATCTCCGGTCAGACGGATGTAATCTACGGAACCATCTGCCTGATGTACATGTTTCCAGGCCCAGATGCCGGTGCTTTCCGTGGTTTCTGTCAGAACCCCGTTCTCTTCTCTGGCATTGACCAGTGTAACATATCCATCGTCGGTTTCCGGCTTCTCGTCAAGAAGTTTGAAGATTCGCTCACTTCCGGCCAAGGCCATAACCACACTGTTAAGCTGCATACTCACCTGAGAGATTGGCATGTTGAAACTCTTGTTGAATGTCAGAAAACTTGCAAGTTTTCCGAGTGTAAGGCCTCCGAAACCACCCAGAGCCATGACACCACCGATCATAGCGCAGAGCACATAACTTAGATTTCCAATCTGTGCATTGACAGGTCCAAGGTAGTTGGAGTAACGGTTGGCATTGTAAGCACTGTCAAACAGCTGATCATTTAATTGGTTGAAATCTTCGATATTTTGCTGCTCATGTGTGAATACTTTCACAACTTTCTGGCCGTTTAGCATTTCTTCGATAAAACCATTTACTTTACCGAGATCCTCCTGCTGTGCAAGGAAGTAGCGGCTGGAAAAAGAGGCAAATTTTCCAGTTATGAACACGGTGATTGCAACCATGATCAGAGTAATGACCGTAAGCGGAATATTTAAAATGATCATATAGATAAATACGTTTACAATCGTTACCACACTGTTTAAAAGCTGTGGAATACTCTGGCTGATGACCTGACGCAGGGTATCGATGTCGTTCGTGTAGACAGACATGATGTCACCGTGAGAGTGCGTATCAAAATACCGGATCGGAAGATCCTGCATATGGGTAAACAGATCGTCACGCAGATGTTTGATACTTCCCTGCGAAATATAGATCAAAAGCTTATTGTAGGCAAATGTAGCGATGACACCAAGGGCATAAAAGCCGGCCACACGACCGATGGCACCCAGCAGGGAACTGTAATCGTTGCTGTGATTCTGAACCATTGGAGTGATATAGTCATCAATTAGTGTCTGCATAAACATCGTTCCCTGTGTGTTACAGAGGACGCTTAATAAAATGCCGATGATAACAAGAATATACAATATACCGTAGCGTTTGAAGACATAACCCATCAGTCTTGCGAACAGCTTTCCCGGATTTTTGATTTTGGGTTTCGGACCTTTTGGTCCGCGTCCTGGTCCTGGCATTATGCGGCACCTCCTTCGTCAAAATCTCCGCCACCCTGTGTCTGCGATTCATAGACATCACGGTAGATAGCGTTGGTATGTAAAAGTTCTTCGTGCGTACCGAAACCGTTCAGACGGCCGTCATCTAAGACAATGATATGATCGGCATCCATAACCGAAGAGATACGCTGTGCAATAATGATCTTTGTTGTGCCCGGGATCGCTTCGCGGAATGCTTTGCGGATGCGGGCATCTGTTGCGGTATCCACGGCGCTGGTACTGTCATCGAGAATCAGAACTTTTGGCTTTTTCAGCAGGGCGCGTGCGATACACAGACGCTGTTTCTGGCCGCCGGATACATTGGTTCCGCCCTGTTCGATGTGGGTGTTGTATTTGTCCGGGAATGTCTGGATGAATTCATCTGCACACGCCTGTTTGCAGGCTTCAATGCATTGTTCTTCGGTTGCGTTTGGGTCGCCCCAGCGCAGGTTGTCAAGAATGCTGCCCGAAAAAAGCACATTCTGCTGTAGAACAACGGACACTTCATTTCGCAGCGTATCCAGATCGTAGCTGCGGACATCTTTGCCACCGACATAGACTGCACCTTCGTTGACATCGTAAAGGCGGCTGATCAGGTTGACCAGGGATGATTTTGAACTTCCGGTTCCGCCGACGATACCGATGGTTTCTCCGGAGGCGATAGATAGATTGATATCATCCAGTACCGGAACCTCGGCAGAAGCAGAGTAGCGGAAAGTAACATGCTCAAAGCGAATGCTTCCGTCTTTGATCTCATAGCATGGATTTTCCGGGTTATGCAGTGTGCTTTCTTCATTGATGACTTCTGCGATACGTCGTGCACTTGCAATACTCATGGAAATCATAACGAATACCATGGAGAGCATCATCAGGCTCATCAGAATGTTCATACAATAGGTAAGCATTGCCATAAGATCACCGGTATCCAAAGTCGAACCAATGACCATATGTGCACCGAACCAGCTGATCAGAAGAATGCAGCAGTATACCGTAAACTGCATCAGCGGCGAGTTCCATACGACAACGGACTCTGCACGGAAAAGCATGTTGTAGATGTTCTGGCTTGCTTTTTTGAAACGCTTTTTTTCGTAATCGCCACGTACATAGGCTTTTACAACGCGGATCGCAGATACATTTTCCTGTACACTTTCATTCAGATCATCGTATTTTTTGAATGCTTCCTGAAAATAGTTCATGGCGCGGCGCACAATGAAGGCAAGGCATCCGCCAAGCAGGATGACCGCAACCAGATAGATGCAGGCAAGTTTCGGACTGATGAAAAATGACATGAACATTGCCACAATCAGTGTAGACAATGCGCGGATGCACATACGAAGAATCATCTGGTAAGAGTTCTGGATGTTTGTGACATCGGTGGTCAGTCGTGTAACAAGACTTGAAGTACTGAATTTGTCGATATTGGCAAAGGAATAGGTCTGAATTTTCTCAAACATTGCTTTGCGCAGGTTGCGTCCAAGACCCATAGAAGCCATGGCACCGTATTTGGCAGCCAGCAAACCGAAGGTCAGGGAGAAGATGGCAGTGATGATCATAATGCCACCGGTTACATAAATATGATGGGTGTCGCCTTTGTTCACACCCTCATTAATGATGGAAGCCATCAGAAGCGGAATGATCATTTCCATGATGACTTCGCAGAAGGCAAAGACCGGAGTCAGAATGGATGACTTCGTAAACTCTTTGACCTGTGCAAGTAGTGTTTTTAACATAATGTCCCCTCTTTCTGAAATATTCACAAACTTATGAAAAGCGGGTTGCTTTTTGAAAGTTAGTGTGCTAACAATATATGTTAGACTATGATTTTTATATTGTCAATACAGAAAAATAATTAAGTAGAGGAGAGCAGATATGTGTTGCAAAAATGGAAAACCGGACCATCTTGGGCACCGTTTCCGGGTCATCCACAATATGATCGACAAGTATTTTCAGAAGAACAGGGAGGCAGGCAGAGCATGCAACCTTACGAGGGTGCAGTGCGGAGCCATTCATTATTTTTATGATCATCGGGAAGAGGACATTTTCCAGAAAGATTTTGAGGCGGAATTTTCCATATCCGGGGCGACGGCTACGAATATATTAAAAGTATTAGAGCGGGAAAAGCTGATCGAACGGATTCCGATGAAGGAGGATGGACGTCTCAAAAAAATTGTTCTGCTTGATGCGGGGGCGCAGGTCCATGAGGAGGCATACACCAATATCTTGTATATGGAAAAAACTTTAACAAAAGGAATGAATGCCGATGAAATTGCAAATCTAAGGCGATTGTTAGATAAAGTGATACACAATTTGGAAGATTTGCAGGAATTGCAAGGATAATTTTGTGCAAAAATAACCACATAATATGGATATGTCTTATTGACAAGTACACAAGATATAGTGTAATCTTGTACATGCAGGAAAATGATGCCTGCATATGAAAAACCAAAAGCAACAGAGTCCGTTGCTTCATAATATTATTATAAAATGGGTACGATAGAGCTTGTCCCATGCAGAAAACTAGGAGAGAGGGAAAAAGATGAAGATCATCAAACGAAGTGGCGTTGAGGATATATTTGATGCCAATAAGATTATCGCTGCAGTGCAGAAAGCCAATGCGTCGGTTATTGATTATGAGAAATTGAGCGATGAGCAGATTGAGGAGATTGCGAACAACGTAGAAGTTGCGTGTGAGAACATGAAGCGTTCACCAAGCGTGGAAGAAATCCAGGATATGGTAGAGAACCAGTTGATGAACAAGCATGCATTTACCGTTGCGCGTAATTATATTACCTATCGTTATAAGAGAGCACTGGTGCGTAAATCAAATTCCACGGATGAGCAGATTTTAAGCCTCTTAGAGTGCAATAATGAGGAAGTAAAGCAGGAGAATTCCAACAAGAATCCTACGGTAAACAGTGTGCAGCGTGATTATATGGCAGGTGAGGTCAGCAAGGATATCACCAAGCGTTTTCTGTTGCCGGAAGACATTGTGGAGGCACATGAAAAAGGACTGATCCATTTCCACGATGCAGACTATTTTGCACAGCATATGCACAACTGCTGTCTTGTAAATCTTGGGGATATGCTTGAGAACGGAACGGTCATCAGTGAGACAAGAATTGACCGACCGAAGAGTTTCTCTACCGCATGTAACATTGCAACACAAGCAATTGCACAGATTGCAAGTTCCCAGTATGGTGGACAGAGTATTTCCCTGTCACATCTTGCACCATTTGTACAGGTCAGCCGTGAAAAATTCCGTATACAGGTGCGCAGGGAATTCGAGGCAATCGGATTGGATCTTGACGAAGAAAAAATCAACAAAGTAGCAGAGCTGCGTGTAAAAGAAGAAATCAACCGTGGTGTGCAGATGATCCAGTATCAGGTCATCACACTGATGACAACGAATGGACAGGCTCCATTTATTACTGTATTTATGTATCTGGACGAGGTACCGGAAGGACAGACGAGAACTGATCTTGCAGCAATCATTGAGGAAATGCTTCACCAGAGAATCAAAGGTGTCAAGAATGAAAAAGGTGTATTTATCACACCGGCTTTTCCAAAGCTGATCTATGTGCTGGAAGAGGATAACATTCATGAAGATTCTCCATACTGGTATCTGACCCAGCTTGCAGCGCAGTGTACTGCAAAGCGTATGGTTCCAGATTACATTTCAGAGAAGAAGATGAAGGAACTGAAGGTGGACAAGAATGGAGAAGGACATTGCTATACCTGTATGGGATGCCGCAGTTTCCTGACTCCTTATGTGGATCCGGAAACAAACAAACCAAAGTATTATGGACGTTTCAATCAGGGTGTTGTCACCATTAATCTGGTTGATGCTGCCTGCTCTTCAGGTGGAGATATGGACAAGTTCTGGAAGATTCTTGATGAGCGTCTGGAATTATGTTACCGTGCACTGATGTGCAGACATAAGAGACTTTTGGGAACACCGTCCGATGTAGCTCCGATTTTATGGCAGAATGGCGCACTTGCCAGACTGAAAAAAGGCGAGCCGATCGACAAGCTGCTTTTTGGTGGCTATTCCACAATTTCTCTTGGATATGCCGGACTTTGCGAGTGTACCCGTTATATGACAGGTGTTTCGCATACGGATCCCGAACTTGGTACACCGTTCGCACTCAAAGTAATGCAGCATCTGAATGATGCCTGTGCAGAATGGAAAGCAAAAGAAAATATTGATTTCAGTCTGTACGGTACACCGCTTGAGTCTACGACTTATAAGTTTGCCAAATGCTTACAGAAGCGCTTCGGAATCATCAAGGGTGTTACAGACCGTAACTATATTACGAACAGCTATCACGTACATGTTACGGAAGAAATTAATGCATTCGATAAGTTGAAATTTGAGTCACAGTTCCAGGCACTGTCCCAGGGTGGTGCAATCAGTTACGTGGAAGTGCCGAATATGCAGAACAATATCGAAGCAGTTCTTTCTGTTATTCAGTACATCTACGACAACATTATGTATGCAGAGCTGAACACTAAGAGTGATTACTGCATGGAATGCGGTTATGATGGCGAAATCAAGATCGTCGAAGAAGAAGGAAGTGGCAAGCTTGTCTGGGAATGCCCGAACTGCGGAAACCGTAACCAGGATAAAATGAGCGTAGCGCGTCGTACATGCGGATATATCGGAACACAGTTCTGGAACCAGGGACGTACGCAGGAAATCAAAGAGCGCGTATTGCACTTATAAAAATTGTTTTAATAAAGGAACATTGCAATGAATTATGCAGGAATAAAGTATTGTGATATTGCAAATGGAAGTGGCTGCCGGACCGTATTATTCGTGTCCGGCTGTCGTAATGCATGCAAAGGCTGTTTTCAGCCACAGACATGGGATTTCTGTTATGGAAAGCCTTTTGATGAGGGTGTGCAGCAGGAAGTGATTGATTCATTAGAGCCAGCTTACATTACCGGAATCACGCTTCTTGGCGGGGAGCCGTTCGAGCCGGAGAATCAGGCTGCATTGTTTCCATTTATGAAAAAAGTAAAAGAAAAATATCCGAATAAGAATGTATGGGCTTTTACCGGATATATATATGATAAGGATCTGATTCCGGGTGGAAGAAAATACACGAAAGATACAGATCCGCTTCTGGATATGATTGACGTTTTGGTGGATGGACCATTCGTGGAAGAATTGAAAGATATTACACTCAAATTCCGCGGTTCATCTAATCAGCGTGTTTTGGACTTGAAAAAAACGAGAGAACATGGCAAAATAGTTATGCAATTTTAGAAGTGATCGGAAAAGAGGAGTGAATCAAATGAAAAAGCAAGTAAACAAAATGTTGGGTTTTGTCTGCTATATCATTGGCGTGGTTTGTTCTGTCTATTTTGGTCTGTGGAAAATGCTTCTGATTCCTCTGCGGATGCTTTATGTAGCAGCTGTCAACGGGGAACTTAGTGCAACACTTGTGATTGCATGTGCAATTAAAATTTTGTTTTCTACAACAATGGCCGGACTGATCTGGTGTATTGGATACATTGCTTATAATCATTTCAAAGGAACAGAAGATCCGGATTGGGAGGCAATCGAAGCCAGGCGAATGAAAAGACGGGATGAGGATGAGAAAGAGAGGCAGGCATCGTGATTTTACGTGTACCTGAATATTACGACGAATTTTCCTGTATCGCCAGCCGCTGCAAGGACAGCTGCTGTGCGGGATGGGAGATTGATATTGATGAGGATTCTTACGCATATTACAACAGTGTGGAAGGTCCATTCAGCAAGCGGCTGAAAGAAAGTATCTACGAGGCCGATGATGAGGATGGATGTGGTTATCGTTTCAAATTAAAAGGCAACAAGCGTTGTGCGATGTTAAATGATAACAATCTCTGTGACCTGTATACGGCATTGGGAGAGGAGGCACTGTGTGAAGTATGCACAGAGTATCCTCGTTTTTCTATTATTTACGGAAATGTGGAACAGAAGGCGTTAAGTCTTTCCTGTGAGGAAGTTGGCCGAATTCTGTTTGAACGTACCAATCCGGAAAAACTGATCGACATCGAACTTCCGGGAGACTGCGACGATGGTGAGGATGATCCGGCTTATGTGGCATTTTTTGAATGGGTGCAGCAGGAAGCAGTGGCAATCCTGCAGAATCGGGAGATTCCGGTTACCCAGCGGATGCGCGAGTTTCTTGCCTGGTGCGACAGAGTACAGACGATTGTTAATTATTCACAGGCAAAGGACGATACGGCCATTCTTGTACGTTGGAGAAATGAGGACGCGGACCGTGAGATTCATGAGTGGGAACAAAAGAACGTGGAAGGCAAAAAACAGCCTGAGCGGAAGCTTTCGTATGAGGATTTCAGTGACCGTTTTGAAATTTTCCTCGATATGGAAGAACTTGATGAGGAATGGATCAACACAAAAGCAGAGTTTGAAAAGCTGTATCAGGAAGACACCTATGAAAAGGTTCTTCTGGAGTATCTGAATTCTTCCGATTATTCCGAGTTGGAATATGAGCATTTGCTCGTCTATTTTGTATACCGCTATTTGATGAATGCGGTGTATGATTTTGATATTTTGTCCTACGCAAAGATGATCGTGGTAGCGACACTGGTTGTGCGGGACATGGATGCTGCGCGATACCAGCGCAATGGTGGCAGATTTACAATGTTTGACCGCATTGATGTGGCACGTATTTTCTCCAAGGAAGTAGAACATTCCGAGGGAAATGCAGAAGAACTTAAAGAAATGTGTATGATGGAAGAGATTGCAAGAGTGGATGCACTTTGCAGACAAATATAAGAAAAGCCGCTGTATGATTTAAAGTTTCAAATCATACAGCGGTTTTGTTTTACTTTCTTTTATTTGTCTAAGAGATCAGTATAGAAATCTGCATAATCACTGCGTTTTTCTTTGCTGAAATCAATTGCAGCCGATGGATGCTGATTTAAACGTCCGGTCAGAAGGTACGGAATATCGTAACCCCATACAGCTCCGCTTTCTTTCAAAGGAAGCATGTAATCTTCTAAGAATTTAAGAACCGGGAAGATATTGTATTTTGGGTTTTTTAAGAAACTAAGCAACAGTTCCATTGCACAGTTACCGGCACCACGTCCCATGGACATCATGGTTGCATCTAACAGGCTGACACCACGGGATGCCGCTTCGATCGTATTGGCGAAAGCAAGCTGCTGATTATTGTGCGCATGCATACCAATGTATTTTCCGTATTTCTCGCCAAGCTCGGTATATTTGTCAGCAATCGAGCGGATCTGTTCTGGGTAGAGAGAGCCATAACTGTCTACGATATAGATGCCGTCGGCACTGCTTTTTCCGACCATTTCAAGCGCCTGATCGATATCCGATTCCTTTGCATTGGAGATTGCCATGATGTTACAGGTTACTTCGTATCCTTTTGCCTTTGCATCCTCGATCATTTCAATTGCAGCAGGCATCTGATGTACGTAAGTAGCGACGCGCACCATATCAATGACACTGTCCTTGCAGTCAATGATGTCCTTTTTGTAATCGCAACGTCCAACGTCCGCCATAACAGAGATTTTCATGTCGGAATTGTTGTCACCAACGATCGCACGGATATCTTCTTCATCACAGAATTTCCACTTGCCAAATTTATTTACATCAAATAACTCCTTGGAAGCCTTATATCCAAATTCCATATAATCAACGCCTGCCTTTACGTTGGTGCGATACAGTGCATTGATAAATTCGTCAGAGAACATAAAGTTGTTTACAAGTCCTCCGTCACGAATGGTTGCGTCCAATACTTGAATATCGGAACGTGCGGTCATTACGTCTCCCTTTTGCGCCAT
>ENA-UOJO01000162-UOJO01000162.1-human-gut-metagenome-genome-assembly--contig:-P57-NODE-162-length-110746-cov-73.111337_pt1 | contig 110746 bp, 97 predicted proteins | sample MGYA00242351_ERZ723898 | MGnify/ENA metagenome assembly ERZ723898 | reverse complement strand
GCGGGCATAGTGTGCAGAAGTCACCAACTCAATCGCGCGAAAGGGTCAAGGGAGGAACTCCCTTGTTGCGGCTTCTGGTCAAAAAAGAAAAATTTTTTTGCAAAAGCAGCAGGAATTTTCGAGGGAGCGTCGAAATATATAAACACAAGGACAGAGAAAGGACGTGATGCCGATGGCGCATCAGAATCAGCGGAAGCGCTGACAAGTGTCCATGTGCTTCCGCAGGAATTATCAACTGCGAAAGGAGCAACTGATTTTATGAAGTTGACGATTTATGCGAAGAATATGACGGTTTCTCCCCATGTGACCCGCCGCATTGAGAAAAAGACGGAGCGCATGAGCCGCTATCTCCTGCCCGATACGGAAATGCAGGTTCGGCTGAGCAAGGAACCCAAGCGCGATATTCGCACCGTCGAAATCACCGTCCCCATGGGCAATGGCGTTATCCTCCGCTCGGAGGCCTCTGAGCCCGAAAACCTCTTCCTCGCCATTGATCAGGCGCTGGCGAAGATGGAACGTCAGATTCACCGCCACCGCTCGAAGCTCGGCAAGCGCATCCGCGACGATGCTTTCGCCAGCAATGAGCTGGAATTCATCGAGGATGAGGACGCTGCGGCGGAAGAGAGCGTGCCGGAAATCGTTCGCCACAAGACCTTCCCCGTGCGTCCGATGTCTGTAGAGGACGCCGCTGTTCAGATGGAAATGCTGGGACACAGCTTCTTCGCGTTCGTCAACGCCGAAACCGAGGAAATCAACGTGTTGTATCAGCGCAAAGACGGAAAACTGGGCTTATTGGAGCCGGAAAACTGAGGAATCTCTGACTTATTCGGCAGTCATCTGGCGAATGTCTTTTCCGCCATCTGCTGCTTGACAAAATCTCGATTTACCTCCAGTAAACCTTCGATTTTGTCAATTGCATCTGACGAAAAATTCATCCACCATCTGACCACCTCATTTCATCAGAGCTTCCTAACAGCTCCCCGTGGGCGGTGCGAGCCGCCTGCCCAGTCCATGCTGTCTGAGCCTTGAAACATATAGGTCAACCCCGACAATTGCATAACGAAGAGCCTGCTGCAAGCGGATTGCGGCAGGCTTTTTTCGCGTGCAGGCGGATGATGCAGAAATGCAGACAAAAATTCGCCGAAATATGCAGAATCAGCAGGAAAATCGGTGCGCCATCGCGAATTTTTATGGAAACATGCCGCAAGGAGGTTGAACATGCAGCATTATCTTTTCGTTCATTTTCGGGAGAAAACATCCCCTGACGGCGAACAGGTGCACTTCGCCGTCAGCCGCGACGGATTCCACTGGCAGGCGCTCAACGGCGGACATCCTGTCCTCTGGGCATACTATGGCGACCGCGGTGTGCGCGATATGACCATTGTCCGCGACCACACATCCGGAAAATTCCACATTTTCGCGACTGACCTCAGCCTGTCCTACGGGATGCGTAACCAATATCAGCACTCATGGCGGAATATCGGGCTAAACGGCAGCAGAGATTTGGCGCATTGGGTCTCCGATGACCTCGTGCATTGGTCGGAGGAGGAAATGGTGCGCTTCGGCACGGACGACATGGGCTGCGTCTGGGCGCCTGACGTGATTTTTGACAGCGAACATGGCGAATATCTCGTGCACTGGTCATCGAAGCACCGCTGCAACAACTTCGGGAATATGGCGATTTACGGCAGTCGGACAAAAGATTTCGTCCATTACAGCGAACCGGAATTGATTTACCGCAAGCCGGACAGCAGCATCATCGACTCCGCCATGTACGAGGAGAAGGGCAAATTCTACCTTTTTGTGAAAAGCAGCCCGAACCCGGACAACCTGCTGCTGCTTGTCAGCGACCATGTGAATGGAAAATTCGAGCGCGTGGAAGGCTTCGATGATTCGATGGGTGCGCAGACGAAGGGCATGTACGAAGCGCCGACCGCCGTCAAACTCGCCGACGGCCGCTGGTGCCTGTTTGCGGATTTCTACGGCGCGGGCTGCGCGGGACAGGGGTACGTTCCGTTCGTGTCGGATGACCTGACGAAGGGCGTTTTCACCCGCGCAGATGAGGCTTTCCATTTTCCCTACGGCTTTAAGCACGGCACGATTCTGCCGATTACGGAGGAGGAGTACGAGCGGATGCTGGCGCGCGACTGGACAGACGTGCCGGACTTGCGGTAAACCCCTATATTTCGCCGGATTTTGACGAAAATCGGTTGACACGCCCCCCGCAAACTGCTATCATGGACACTGGTTGCGTATGGAAATGCGCAAACCGGGGAAAAATCAATCAGACAAATGGCGGGAATGCCCGCGGTTGAGGTGCTTTCATGTTAGACATCCAGCATTTGTCCTTTGCCGTCACGAATGAGGCGGCGGGAAAGGAAATCCTCCATGATATTACGCTGACGGTGGACAGCGGGCGTTTTGTGGTCATCACCGGGCCGAACGGCGGCGGAAAATCGACGCTGGCGAAGATGATTGCCGGTATCGAAAAGCCGACAGCAGGCAAAATTCTGCTCGACGGCACGGACATGACCGACCTGTCTATCACCGACCGCGCCAAACTCGGCGTCAGCTACGCCTTCCAGCAACCCGTGCGCTTCAAGGGCATCACCGTGCTGGATTTGCTGCGGATTGCGTCGGGCAAGCGCCTGTCGGTCAGCGAAGCGTGCGCGATTTTGTCCGAAGTGGGGCTTTGCGCGCGGGATTATGTAAACCGTGAGGTAAACGGCAGCCTGTCCGGCGGCGAACTCAAGCGCATTGAGATTGCAACGGTGCTCACGCGCGGCACGCAGCTGTCCGTGTTTGACGAGCCGGAAGCGGGCATCGACCTGTGGAGCTTCCAGAACCTCATCAGCGTCTTTGAGCGGATGCGGCAGGTGCGCAGCGACCGCACCATCCTCGTCATCAGCCATCAGGAGCGCATTCTGAACATTGCGGATGAAATCATTGTGTTGGCGGAAGGAAAAATCGTCAGCCACGGCAGCCGCGCGGAAATTCTGCCGACGCTGCTGGGCACGCCGTCCGCCGTCAGCGCGTGCGCGCAATTGGAAAAGACCACCGGGAAGGAGGGCAACTGCTGATGAGCGAGAAGATTACGGCTGTTCAGCGCAGACTTCTGGAAGAAGTGGCGGATTTGCACGGCGTGCCGGAGGGCGCGTACAACATCCGCGCGAATGGGCATTTGGCGTCGCGCCAGACGACGGCGAACATCAGCATCGAGTCCAAGACGGATGTGTCCGGCATCGACATCCGCATCAAGCCCGGCACGGTCAACGAGAGCGTGCACATTCCGGTCGTGCTGAGCGAAAGCGGCTTGAAGGAAATGGTCTACAATGATTTCTACATCGGCGAGGGCAGCGACGTGCTGATTGTCGCGGGCTGCGGCATCGACAACTGCGGTTCGCAGGATTCCCAGCACGACGGCTTGCACCGCTTCTTTGTGGAGAAAAACGCGCACGTCCGCTATGTCGAAAAGCACTACGGTTCGGGCGACGGCACGGGCAAGCGCCTGCTGAATCCCGGCACGGAGGTGCATCTGGCGCAGGGCAGCAGCATGGAGATGGAAATGGTGCAGATTCGCGGCGTGGACAGCACCATCCGCACAACGACCGCGGAGCTGGAAGCCGGCGCGCGCCTTGTCGTCCGCGAACGCCTGATGACCCACGGTGACCAGAAGGCGGAAAGCATCTACGTCGTGACGATGAAGGGCGCGGGCAGCAGCGCGGATGTGGTGAGCCGCTCGGTTGCCAAGGACAACTCGTGGCAGAAGTTCGACAGCCGGCTTGTCGGGCAGGCCGCCTGTTCCGGCCACACGGAGTGCGACGCGATTATCATGGATCACGCGAAAATTCTTGCCGTGCCGCAGCTCGAAGCGGACGACCTCGACGCCGCGCTGATTCACGAAGCCGCCATCGGCAAGATTGCGGGTGAGCAGATTATCAAGCTGATGACCCTTGGGCTGACCGAGCAGGAAGCGGAAGAGCAGATTATCAGCGGGTTCTTGAAGTAATGGCAGTGTAGATTATAAAATAGGAAATGAAAGCGCGCATCCTCTCCGCAGGCTGCGCGCTTTCATTTTACTTTCATCCCCCGTTTCCCTTGCCTTTTTGTCCCTTTTCGCCTATAATACAACCAGAAAATCACCTTTCCCGCCATCGGCAGGAAGAAAGGAAGCCATATGTCTGACCGCACCTTCGCCACCCACCAAATCCGCTGCGCTGTCCCCGTCCCGACGCTGTGGGATTTTGCTGCCCTTGACACCACCGCACCCGTCCCCGCGCGGCTGCCCGTCCCCAGCGCATGGGAGCTTGTCCCTGCGCTCCACAACTACCGCGGGCGCGCGCACTACACGACCCGCATTCGCTGCGGGGGCAATATCCGCCTGTCCTTCGGCGGCGTGTCCTTCCGCGCACGCGTCCTGCTGGATGGCAATGAAATCGCCCGGCACTACGGCGCGTTCACCGCGTTTGAGACAGTCGTGCGCCGCCTGCCGGAAGGCGAACATACGCTGACCGTCGAGGTGGACAACCGTTTCGGGGAGGATTCCGCCCTGCACGTTCCGAATGACTACTATTCTTATGGCGGCATCACGCGCCCGGTCGTCATTGAGCAGCTGCCGGACGTGTTTGTGGAGCGCGTCGGTATCACGACGAAGCGCGCGGCGGACGGCTGGACGGCGGATATTTCCGCAAACATCCGCAATCTGGCGGATGACGACGCATCGGCGGATGTCACCCTCACCCTTGCCGGGCAGACGTTCACCCAAACTGCGCACATCCCGGCGGACAGCACCGCCATCATCCGCATTCCCGATGCGCATTATGCGGATGTGACCGCGTGGACGCCCGACACGCCCGCACTTTACGCCCTCCGCGCTGAAATCCGCGAAGGAAATCAAGTGCTGGATGATCTCATTGACCGCGTCGGCTTCCGCGAAATCAGCATTTCCGGAATGGATTTGCTGCTCAACGGCGAGAAGCTCCGCCTGATGGGCTTCAACCGCCACGAGGAGTACGGCGCGTTCGGCTGCGCGGTGCCGCTGCAGGCCATGGCGCAGGACATCCTGATGATGAAGGACATGGGCTGCAACTGCGTGCGCACCTGCCACTACCCCAATGACCCGCGCTTCCTTGACCTCTGCGACGAAATGGGGCTGCTGGTGTGGGAGGAGGCGCACGCGCGCGGCTTGCAGGAAGAGCAAATGCGCAACCCGAACTTCATGCCGCAGACAAGGCAGTGCGTGCGCGAAATGGTTGCCCAGCACCGCAATCACCCGTCCATTTTCATCTGGGGCTGCCTGAACGAGTGCGCGGACAACTGCGATTACGGCGCGGACTGCTATCGCGAAGTCTATGCGCTCCTGCACGACTTGGACGCGTCCCGCCCGATGACCGCCGCGCTCTTGGAGCGCTCCGGCAGCCGCGTCTATGGCGACAGCGACGTGGTGAGTGTGAACATCTATCCGCAGTGGTATCACAACACGCCCGTGGCGGAGAGTCTGGCGCAGAAACTCAAGGAAATCCGCGAGCACGGCGGGGCGGGGAAGCCCGTCATCATCAGCGAAATCGGCGCGGGCGGCATTTACGGCTACCATGACCCGCTGGGCGAATCGAAGTGGTCGGAGGAGCGGCAGTGCACAATTCTGCGCGATCAGGTGGAGGCAGTGCTTAAGAACCCGGCGTGCAGCGGCGTGTTCCTGTGGCAGTTCGCGGATTGCCGCGTGACGGAGGAATGGGCGATGCACCGCCCGAAAACGCACAACAACAAGGGCGTGGTGGACGAGTATCGGAGACCGAAGATGAGCTACGCGGTGGTGAAGGAGCTGTTCACCAAGCATCGAGCATAAAATCCTGCAAAAAATTTGCCTCATCCCGAAAAAACAGTTGAAAAACAGGCGTACTTGTGGTATAATCAGCAAGACTACGCACCTTTGTCCTGCGGTCCTTGTGCTGTGGATGCAGTGAGTCGCCGCGAAGGGGCAGAGGGTGGTTGAAGGCATAGCCCGCAATCAAGCGAGGCAGCCCGAAAAACAAGGAGGAAAACAACTATGGCAGTCATTTCCATGAAGCAGCTCCTCGAAGCTGGCGTCCACTTTGGTCATCAGACCCGCCGCTGGAACCCGAAGATGGCGCAGTACATCTTCACCGAGCGCAACGGCATCTACATCATCGACCTGCAGAAGACCGTTCGCAAGATCGACGAAGCGTACGCGTTCGTCCGCGACACCGCCATGCAGGGCAAGACGATCCTGTTCGTCGGCACGAAGAAGCAGGCGCAGGAATCCATCGAGTCCGAAGCGAAGCGCTGCAACATGTACTATGTCAACAACCGCTGGCTGGGCGGCATGCTGACCAACTTCCGCACCATCCAGACCCGTATCCGCCGCCTGAACGACATCGACAAGATGGAGCAGTCCGGTCAGTTCGACCTGCTGCCCAAGAAGGAAGTCATCCAGCTGAAGGCGGAGCGCGAAAAGCTCGAGCAGAACATCGGCGGCATCCGCGAGATGAAGAAGCTGCCCGGCGCGCTGTTCGTTGTTGACCCGCGCAAGGAACACATCGCTGTGACCGAAGCCCGCATCCTGAACATCCCGATCGTTGCGATCGTTGACACCAACTGCGACCCGGACGAAATCGACTACGTCATCCCCGGCAACGACGACGCCATCCGCGCGGTCAAGCTGATCGCCGGCAAGATGGCTGACGCTGTGCTGGAAGGCAAGCAGGGCGAGCAGTCCGCTGAAGAAGCGCCCGTGGAAAAGACCGAGGCGTAATCCCTCGCAAACCCGTTTCAACATCGAAAAAGATTTGGAGGATGAACCTTATGGCGAATATCACTGCTGCTCTGGTCAAGGAGCTCCGCGAGCGTACCAACGCGGGCATGATGGACTGCAAGAAGGCGCTTGTTGAATCCGACGGCGACATGGACAAGGCCATTGACTGGCTGCGCGAAAAGGGACTTGCGCAGGCCGCCAAGAAGGCTGGCCGTATCGCGGCGGAAGGCGCTGTTGTGGCGTACATGACGCCCTGCGGCTGCACCGGCGCGCTGGTGGAAGTCAACTGCGAAACCGACTTCGTTGCCAACACCGACAACTTCAAGAATTTCGCGAACGCTGTTGCGAAGCACGTCGCGCTGGCGAACCCGGCTGACCTCGACGAGCTGATGAAGCAGAAGTTCGTTGACGACGAGTCCAAGACCATCGAAGACATGGTTTCTGACGCGACCGTCGCCATCGGCGAGAAGATCACTGTCCGCCGTTTCGCTCGCTATGAGACCGAAGGCGTTGTGTCTTCCTACATCCACATGGGCGGCAAGGTCGGCGTTATGGTCGAAGTTGCGACCGATGAAGTCGGCAAGAATTCCGACCTCGTGAAGGAATTTGCCCACGACGTGTGCCTGCAGATTGCGGCTGCCAAGCCGGAAGCTGTCCGCCGCGAAGAAGTGGACGCCGACAAGCTGGCGAAGGAAGCCGAAATTCAGCGCGCGAAGGCGATTGAATCCGGCAAGCCCGAAAAGATCGTTGACCGCATCGTCGCGGGTCAGATCGAAAAGTACTACAAGGAAGTGTGCCTGCTTGACCAGCAGTTCGTCAAGGATGGCGACAAGACCATCACCTCTCTGATGAACGAAACCGCCAAGGCAGCTGGCACCACGCTGGACATCGTGCGCTACGTCCGCTTCGAGCGCGGCGAAGGCATCGAGAAGCGCAAGGACGACCTCGCGGCGGAAATCGCTGCGATGAAGAAGGCGTAATTGCGTCTCCATCCGCATAAATATCAGGGGGACTGCGGGAAAAATTCCTGCGGTCTTCCTTTTTTCTATCCTATTTTCTGCATTCATTATTGCCTTGTTTTCCTGCACCCTCTTGCCAAAAAGCGTTTGAAGGAGTAAAATAGAACGTGGAAAAATGCCGAACGCGGCGACCTTTGCCGCTTGAGGGATGACAACTGAGGAGGAAATTTCATGGCTGTCTACAAACGTGTACTGCTCAAACTCTCCGGCGAGGCGCTGAAAACGGGCAATGACCTGTTTGATTTCGAACAGGTGCATCGTGCCGCCGCCGTCATCCGCAAAATGGCGGATATGGGCACGCAGATTGGCATTGTCATCGGTGCGGGGAATATCTGGCGCGGCCGTCAGGGCCCGGCGGCGAACATGGACGCCGTTACCGCTGACCAGATGGGGATGCTCGGCACGGTTATCAACTGCCTGTGCATGGCGGACGCGCTGCGTCAGGCGGGCGTGGATGCCGTGGTGATGTCCGCCGTGGATATGAACCGCTTCTGCGAGCCGTTCAACGCCATGACCGCGCGGCGCTATTTGTCCGAAGGGCGCGTGGTATTGTTTGCGGCAGGGTCGGGCAATCCGTTCTTCTCCACTGACACGGCGGTCGCGCTGCGGGCAATCGAAATGCAGGTGGATGCCGTCCTGATGGCGAAGAACATCGACGGTGTGTACACCGCTGACCCGCACAAAGACCCGAACGCAACGCTGATTAAGGACATTACCTATCAGGAGGCGCTGCGGAAGGGCTTGAAGGTGATGGATGCGGCGGCGTTTGCGCTGTGCGCGGAGAATCATGTGCCGATGGTGCGCGTGTTTGGGCTGGATGTGCCGGAGAATTTGATTTCGGTGCTGGAAGGCAGCGATATGGGGACTTTCGTTCATCCCTAAGCGGATGAACCAGCGCTTTGGCGTCCCCGCGTAGCATAGTTGATTTCATTGGCATAGTGGGCTTTTGACCGGCTTCCAGAGGGCTTTCCGATCGCCCTCTGGACTCCTTCGGCTGCACTCCCATGTTACAGTTTGGTAATTGTAACTATTTTCGCGGATAAACACGCGGAAACTGTATGAGAGTGTGACCAACTCAATCGCGAGAAGGGTGTCGAGAGGGTCGAAGACCCTTCGCGGAGTCCAGAGGCAGAGCCTCTGGTGGGGTTTAAGGGGCAACGCCCCCTGCGTCTCCCCATTCTTGGATAAACACGCGGAAACTGTATGAGAGTGTGACCAACTCAATCGCGCGGAAGGGTCAAGGGAGGAACTCCCTTGAAAAAAGCACTTGCCTTTTGAGAGAAAAAACAGTACAATAGAAATGGAATTTGTCCCCCGAAAAAAGGAGGTTATGAAACATGACTGTGAAGGAAATTCTGGATGCTTCCAAGGAGAAGATGTCCAAGAGCGTCGCCGTGTATCAGAACGAAATGACGAGCCTGCGCGCGGGCCGTGCGAATCCGCGCCTGCTGGACCGCATCATGGTGGATTACTACGGCACGCCCACGCCCCTGCCGCAGATTGGCAACATCAACGTGCCGGAAGCGCGCATGATCGTCATCAAGCCGTGGGAAAAGAAGATGATTTCCGCGATTGAGAAGGCGATTCAGAAGAGCGATTTGGGGCTGAACCCGACCAACGACGGCGAAGTGGTTCGTCTGGTTTTCCCGGATTTGAACGAAGAGCGCCGCAAGGAACTGACGAAGATGGCGCGCAAGAGCGCCGAGGGTGCGAAGGTGGCTGTGCGCTCCATCCGCCGCGACGCCGTGGAACAGATTAAGAAGCTCAAGAAGGATTCCCTCATCACCGAGGACGAGCAGCGCAAGGCAGAGGATGATGCCCAGAAGATTACCGACAAGGCGATCAAGGACATTGACGGCATTTGCGCGGCGAAGGAAAAGGAAATCATGGAGGTCTAATCCCTCGATGGTGAACATGCCGAATGTGCTGGGGATGCGCCTTGAGGACGCATTGGCGGAATGCAGGGCGCAGGGCGTAGAGCCGGAAATCGTGATGACGCTGCCGCCGAAAGGGCGTGAGCAGGGGACGATTCGGGTCATCCGCGCAAAAGAAGGCGTCCTGACGGTCAGCCGCTTTGAGGATGAACTGTCCCCCGTAGTGCAATGAAATCAAGGCGATGCGCGGCCTTCCCGGCGGAAGTCTGCGCATTTCCTTTTAGTATCCTATTTCCAAATGCACAGCTGCTTGCGCATTCTCATCTGGAAATAGGATTAGACAAGGAGAAAATCATGGCAAACCGCGTGTCGCAATGGTTCCGGAAACTTTCAGGGCATCATGCGCATCATCATCACCGCAAAATGACCCGCGAGGACTTCCAGAAGCTGCCTCGCCACGTCGCCATCATCATGGATGGCAACGGCCGCTGGGCGAAACAGCATCGGCTGAACGTGGCGATGGGGCATCGGCAGGGAACGGAAACCCTGCGCGAAATCATCCGCCATACCGACGACCTGAAGATTGAGGCGCTGAGCATCTACGCCTTCTCGATGGAGAATTGGAAGCGCTCGAAGGAGGAAGTCGGCGCGCTGATGCAGCTGATTTTGGATTTCTTTGCGTCCGAAATTGATGAATTGGACGAGAAGAATGTCCGTATCCTGATTCTGGGCGACAAGGCGGCGCTGCCGGAAAAGCAGCGCGACACGCTGATAGAGGCGGAGCGACGGACAGCGAAAAACACCGGGCTGCACCTGAATATCGCGCTCAACTACGGCGGACGAGCGGAGCTGACCCGCGCGGCGCGGCTGATGGCGCAGGAGGCGGCGCAGGGACGGCTGAATCCGGATGAAATCAGCGAAGAGACGGTCGCGCAGCGCCTGTATACCGCTGGTCAGCCGGACGTGGATTTGATGATTCGCACGAGCGGGGAAATGCGCCTGAGCAACTTCCTGCTCTGGCAGTGTGCCTACGCGGAATTTGAGTTCCCGACGGTGCTGTGGCCGGATTTCACGGTCGCGGATTACGACGAAGCGCTTGCTGCGTTCGGCGGCCGCGAGCGGCGGTTCGGCAAACGCCTTTCGTAAATGCTGAACATTTGGCGGAAAAGTGTTCATATTGCATTCATAGGCGTATGCTATCATCAGATTTCAAGGAAGTTCAAGGAAAACATGAGGGGGAAAGAACCATGAGGCAAAAGACGATCGTGGGACTGATTATGGCCGCCGGCGCAGCGCTGATGATTGCGGTGGGCGGCTGGGTCATGGCGCTGATCGTGCTGGTGCTGATTTGCTTCGGCGTGCAGGAAGAGTTTCACGCGCTCGCACAGGCGGGACACCGCCCTGTCGCGTGGCCGACGTGGGTCGGCATGATTGTCTCAATTCCGCTGACGCTGCTTATCGGCACGAAAATGATTCTGCCGGTCATTATGGCAATCTGCCTGATGACGATGATCTGCGTCATTTTCCGCTCCGAACCGAAGCTGGATGACGCCGTGCTGAGTATGCTGCCGATGCTGACGGTTGCCCTGCCCGGCATGAGCGCGATTTCGTTCACGCACATTGAGCCGAAAGCGCTGCAAGTCACCCTGATAACACTCATGATTGGCATTCCCTGCATGGCAGACGCGTTTGCAATGTGGGTCGGCAAGGCGGTCAAGGGGCCGAAACTCTGCCCCACCGTCAGCCCGAACAAGACGATTTCCGGCGCGATTGGCGGCGTGGTCGGCGCGCTGCTCACGTCGATTTTGATTGGCGTTGTGGCATACCTCGTGGCGGGGGATGCGCGTCCGCTGCTGCCCGCGTGGTATGTGTACCTGATTTTGGGCATTCTGGGCGGCGTTGTCGGGGAAATGGGCGATTTGTTCTTTTCGCTGGTCAAGCGCCATTGCGGGATGAAGGACTTCTCGAACCTGTTTCCGGGTCATGGCGGAATGCTCGACCGTCTGGACAGCGTGCTGTTCATGGCGGTGCTGATGCTGTGCTATCGGTTAATGGCGGGCATCTAAGGCTTAACACGCGGGTATAGTATGCAAATGCGCGCAACTAAATCGCGAAAAAGGGTCAAAGGGGGGGACTTCGTCCCATTTCCTTTGCCCCTTGCAGGGTTCGGGGCAGCGCCCCAAGTCCGTTACTGATGTAGGAGGGCGAATCGACATGCAAACCATCGCCATTCTGGGGTCTACGGGGTCGATTGGTACACAGGCGCTGGAACTTGTGCGCCTGCATCCGGAGGAGTTCCGCGTCGTCGCGCTGACGGCACGGAGCAGCCGGGAGAAGCTGTTCGCGCAAGTGCGGGAGTTCCGGCCGGAAGTCGCGGGTCTGACCGAACCCATCCCGATGAGCGAAATCCCGGAGGATGTGCGCTTCTGCCGCTGGGTCATGGGGGCGGACGCGCTGCACGCCGCGGCGGCGGAAGTGCCGGCGGACATGGTGCTTGTCAGCGTGGTCGGCATCGCCGGGCTGCAAAGCGTGATGGACGCGCTGGGCGCGAATCGGCAGGTGCTGCTGGCGAACAAGGAAGCGCTGGTGACGGGCGGCCACTTGGTGATGGACGCGGCGAAGCGCATCGGCAAGCCGATTTTGCCCGTGGACAGCGAGCATTCCGCCATCTTCCAATGCCTGCAAGCCGCGGGGGGCAATCAGCCCGTGCGCCTGCTGCTGACCGCGTCCGGCGGGCCGTTCCGCACATGGACGCGCGAACAGATGCAGAACGCGACGCGCGCGCAGGCGCTCAAGCACCCGAACTGGTCAATGGGCGCGAAAATTACCATCGACTCGGCGAGCATGTTCAACAAGGCGCTGGAAATTATCGAGGCGCACTGGCTGTTCGACATGCCGCCGGAGAAAATTCAGGTGGTGGTGCATCCGCAGAGCATCGTGCATTCGGCGGTGGAGTTTGCGGACGGCGCAGTGCTGGCGCAGCTGGGCGTGCCGGACATGCGTGTGCCGATTGCGTATGCGATGACGTACCCGCGGCGCATTCCGACGGGCAGCAAGCCGCTGGACTTGTTTTCCATCGGCACGCTGACGTTTGAACCCGGCGACCCGGTGCGCTTCCCGGCGCTTCGGCTGGCGGGGGAGTGCCTGAACGCAGGCGGCGCGGCGTGCACGATTTTGAACGGCGCGAACGAGATGGCGGTGGCGGCGTTCCTGCGGGACGAGATTCCGTTTGGGGCGATCAGCCGCATTGTCGAGGGGACGCTGGAAGCGTGCGGAGCGATGCCGGCGGATACGCTGGATGATATTTTCCATGCGGATTTGGAAGCGCGCCGCAGGGCGAAAGAAATTGCTGAAAAGCTCAAGTGAGTTTTCAGCAATTGAAAGAAGATTCGCTTCTGCGATTGAGGGCTTCTTCTTATGTTAGTCGATTGATTTTGTTGCAGGGGTTTCGCCTCTGCGGAGGCGACCAAAGGGCTTTCCGATCGCCCTTTGGAAACCTTCGGCGCCGCCACTTTTGGGGTTTTTCATACTTTGCTTGTCCGTAGCTATCGGAGACGGGAATAGTGTGGTTATCCTGTGGATAAACACGCGCATATAGCATGAAAGAGCGCTCAACTCAATCGCGCGAAAGGGTCAAGGGAGGAACTCCCTTGTGGGGTCAAGGGGCGAAGCCCCTTGCGTCTCTCCCTTCTAAGAAAGGAAAGCTATGACAGTTGTTTCGGTGCTGGTGGCGCTGCTGCTGCTGGGAATCCTGATTACGGTGCATGAATTTGGGCATTACATCTTCGCGCGCATGACGGGGATAGAGGTCATGGAGTTCGCGATTGGCTTCGGGCCGAAAATCGTCGGATGGACGGGAAAGTCCGGGACGAAATTCGCGCTGCGGTGCATCCCGCTGGGCGGGTACTGCGCATTCTACGGCGAGGACGACGTGGAGGGCAAAGCCACGAACGACCCGCGTGCGTTCGGCAAGCAGCCGGTTTGGAAGCGGATGCTGTCGGTGCTGATGGGGCCGGGCATGAACTTCCTGCTGCCGTTGGTGGTGCTGGTGCTGTACTTCTGGATTGGCGGCGTGACGGGCACGGAAGCCCTCGTCGCGGACGTGGAGCAGGGCGGCCCGGCGTACACCGCGGGGCTTCAGGCGGGCGATATTATCCTTGACGTCAACGGCACAGCGCCGAATCCCGAAAACGCGTCGCAGTCGCTGACGGAGCTGATTAACGCCTCGCAGGGCGACACGATGGTGCTTGGCATCCGCCGCGACGGTGAGCGCACCGAAATCACCCTCACGCCGTTCTATGATACGGAAACCGGGCGCTACCGCATGGGCATCCACGTCAGCGCGGTTGCGTCGGGCGAGATGCTGCCCGTGTCGTTCGGGGATGCTGTGCGGGACAGCTGGAACGTGTGCGTCAACGCCGCGACAATCATCGGGCAGGCGCTGCGCGATATGGTCACGACGGGCGCGGGGCTGAACGAAGTCGGCGGCGTCGTCGGCACAGTCGCGGCGGTCAGCGAGCAGGTCAGCACCTACGGCTTCGCGGCGTTCATCAACGCGCTGGTCGTTATCTCCATCAACTTGGGCATCATGAACCTGCTGCCGATTCCGGGGCTGGACGGCGCGCGGTTCCTGTTCCTGCTGGTGGAAGCCATCCGCCGCAAGCCGCTGCCGCAGAAGAAGGAAGCCATCGTCAACCTGATTGGCATGGCGCTGCTCTTCGGGTTGATGATTCTGCTGGTATTCAAGGACGTTTGGACCCTGATGGGACACTGAGGTGAATGATATGTACGAAACGAGAATGGTTCGCGTCGGCAACTTGACGCTGGGCGGACACAACCCGGTCTGGGTGCAGTCCATGACGAACACCGACACGCGCGACGCACAGGCGACGCTTGGGCAGATTCGCGCGCTGGCGAAAGCGGGCTGCGACATCGTGCGCGTCAGCGTGTACGACGAGGATTGCGCCCGCGCCGTCCGCACGCTGGTGGACGGCTCGCCCGTGCCGCTGGTGGCGGATATCCATTTCAACCACCGCCTTGCCATTGCCGCGGCGGAAAACGGCATCCACAAGCTGCGCATCAATCCCGGCAACATCGGCGGCGAAGCGCACGTCCGGGAACTGGCGGCGGCAGCAAAGGCGCACCACATCCCGATTCGCATCGGCGTGAACACCGGGTCGATTGAGAAGGATATTCTGGCGAAGTACGGGCAGCCGTGCGCCGAGGGGCTGGTGGAAAGCGCCCTGAATCACGCGCGGATGCTGGAGAAGGTCGGCTTCGAGGACATTGTGCTGTCCATGAAGGCGTCGGACGTGCGCCTGACGATTGCCGCCTACGAGCTGGCGGCGAAGCGCTGCGATTATCCGCTGCACGTCGGCGTGACCGAAGCGGGTCTGCCGGGGCAGGGGACAATCAAGAGCGCAATTGGCATCGGCGCGCTGCTGGCGGAGGGCATCGGCAACACGATTCGCGTCAGCCTGACGGGCGACCCCGTGCCGGAAGCAAAGGCAGCGTGGGACATCCTGCGCGCGCTGAACCTACGGACGCACGGCGTGCAGCTGGTGTCCTGCCCGACGTGCGGGCGGACGTGCATCGACGTGGCGGGCATTGCCGCGCGCGTGGAGAAGGAGCTTTCGGATATTCAAGTGCCGCTGAAGGTGGCGGTGATGGGCTGCGTGGTGAACGGCCCCGGCGAAGCGCGCGAAGCGGACATTGGCATGGCGGGCGGCAAGCGCGGCGGCGTACTGTTCGTCAAAGGGCAGGAGCCGATGGTGGTCGAGGAGAATCTGGCTGACCGCCTGATTGAACTGGCACGGAAGATTGCGGCGGAAAAAGCGGGGAAATGACGCTTTTTCCGGCGGAAAAGCGGGGAAAAGGGCTTTTCGGCTGATTGGTGACTTGATTTTGATTGTTGCAGAGGGTTTCGTCTCTGCGAAGGCGAAACCTTGAATAAACACGCGAGAGTAGTATGAAGAAGTGTACAACTCAATCGCGCGAAAGGGTCAAGGGAGGAACTCCCTTGCGGAGTCCAGAGGCAGAGCCTCTGGTGGGGTCAAGGGGGAGATGAGATGGGACGAAGTCCCCCCCTTGGCTCGTTCGTCTTTAAGGGGAAGGAGGAAAGCATGAGTTACGATGAATTGCTCGCGCAGGTGTATGCCGCGCTGCCGCAGCTCAAGGGGCAGCTGCACGCGCCGCGCGTGGTGTATGTGCAGTCGCAGGGCAAGGTGTACATCACGTTTGAGTCAAATGTGCTGGTGGAGGAAGCATCGTTCCTGAAGCTGGAAGCGCTTCTGCGGCGCGTTTTCCCGCAAAAGCCGCTGGCGCTGCGCGTCGTGTCGCCGGGACTGAAGGACGATTTTCTGGAGAACATCAGCGCGTATAAGCAGGTGCTGACCGACTTCCTGCGCCGCAATTATCCCGCGTCCGCCAGCTGGATGAGCCAAATCGACTGGCGGTGCGACGGCAAGCGCATCACGTTGACCTTCCCCGACGCGTTCAGCCTGGAATACATGGGGCGGCAGAACGTCGCGGCGCGCCTGTCGCAGGCGGTGAAGGACATTTTTTCCGCCGAGGTGATGGTGGAACTGACCGTTGCGGGCGATCAGGAGAAGCGGCTGGCGGAAATCCGCGAAGAGAGATTGCGCGAGCAGACCGTCACCTACACGCCGGAGCAAATCGCCGCGATGACCCAGGGGGACGCCAAGCCCGCGAAGGAACACAAGGAGCGCAAGCCGTCCGCGCCGCGCGAGAAAAAGCCGGAGCAGACAACGCCGGAGCGCGACCCGATGCTGCCCGTGATGACCGACCACGCCATCGGCAAGCCGATTATGGGGCGCGCGATTGCCGATCCGCCGATGGAAATGAAGGAGCTGGCAAGCGACGCGGGGCTGGTCGTCGTGCAGGGCGACATTTTCAAGCTGGAAACGAAGGAACTCAAGGGCGGCGAACTGCTGCTCGTCACCTTTGCCATCACCGACTACACGTCGTCCATCCTCTGCAAGGCGTTCATGCGCTACCGCCGCCTGCCCTTCGGCAAGAAGAAGGACGACGACGCGCCGCCGCCGCCGATTACCGACGAGGAACGTCAGGCGGTGATGGACAAGGTCAACCAAATCAAGGTGGGGCTGAACGTCAAGGTGCGCGGCGAGTGCATGTACGATAATTTCGCGCATGAGCTGTCCATTTCCATCCGCGATATGGTGCCGATGGAGCGCATCAGGCGCGAGGACACGGCGGAGGAAAAGCGCATCGAGCTGCACATGCACACCAACATGTCCACCATGGACGCGCTGACCCCGGCGGGTGACCTTATCAAGCGCGCCATCGAGTGGGGGCATCCCGCCGTCGCGATTACCGACCACGGCGTGGTGCAGGCATTCCCGGCAGCGTTCAATGCCGTCAAAAAGCAGCCGATTAAGCTGATTCCGGGCTGCGAGGGCTACCTTATCGACGAAACGCAGGTCGTCACCGATGAAGACGACCGCTCGATTGATGATACCATCGTCGTGCTGGACTTTGAATCCACCGGGCTGGACACGCTGAAAGACCGCGTGATTGAAATCGGCGCGGTGAAAATGACCGGCGGCACGCTGGTGGATACGCTGTCGATTCTGGTGAACCCGAAAATTCCCCTGCGGCCGAAAATCACCGAAATCACGGGCATTACGGACATGATGCTGGCGGATAAGGAGACGGCGGAGACCGCTATCCCGAAGCTGATGGACTTCATCGGCGATGCCGCGATTGCCGCCCACAACGCCGCGTTTGACGGCAAGCTGCTCAAAGCGGAGCTGCGCCGGCTGGGGCGCGAGTTCAACGCGCCGATTCTGGATACGCTGTCCCTGTCGCGCAAGCTGCTGCCGGAACTCAAATCGTTCAAATTGAAGAGCGTCTGCAAGGCGCTGAGCGTGAGCCTGAAAAACGCCCACCGCGCCGTCCACGACGCGACCGCGACGGCGTACTGTCTGGCGAAGATGTTCAAAATCGCCAAGGAAGAGCACGGGTTCACCAAACTCAGCGACCTGAACACCCTCAAGGGCGGCGCCATCGGCGAAAGCTACCATGTCATCCTGCTGGTGAAAAGTCAGGAGGGGCTGGTCAATCTCAACCGACTGGTGTCCATTGGGCATCTGGACTACTTCCGCCGCCGCCCGCATATGCCGCGTTTCATGATTGACCGCTACCGCGAAGGGCTGATTATCGGCAGCGCGTGCGAGGCGGGCGAACTCTACCGCGCGGTGCTGGAAAATGAGCCGTGGGAGAAAATCAAGGAAATCGCGTCGTGGTATGACTATCTGGAAATCCAGCCCGTGGGCAACAACGCGTTTCTGGTGCGCGAGGGGCGCGTGGCGGACGACGAGGCGCTGCGGGACATCAACCGCAAAATCGTCCAGCTGGGCGACGAGCTGGGCAAGCCGGTCGTCGCGACGGGGGATGTGCACTTCCTTGACCCGCACAACGCCATCAACCGCTCCATCATTCAGGCGGGCATGGGCTACGATGATGCCGACATGCAGCCGCCGCTGTACTTCAAGACGACGAACGAGATGCTGGAGGAATTTGCCTACCTTGGCGCGGAAAAGTGCCACGAGGTCGTCATCGACAATCCGCGGAAGATTGCGGATCAGGTGGACAAGCTGCAATTGTTCCCTAAGCACCCCAAGGGCGAGGACACCTTCCAGCCATTCTGGGAGGACGCGGCGGACAATATTCAGAATATGACGTGGGGCACGGCGAAGGAACTCTACGGCGATGAGCTGCCCGAAATCGTCGTGAACCGGCTGAACAAGGAGTTAAAATCCATCATCGGCTATGGCTTCGCGACGCTGTACAACATTGCCCAGCGGCTGGTCAGCAAGTCCAACGCGGACGGGTATCTTGTCGGCAGCCGCGGTTCGGTCGGTTCGAGCCTCGTTGCGCGCATGTGCGGCATCACGGAGGTCAACGCGCTTCCGCCGCATTACCGCTGCACCCATTGCCGCAAGGGCTTTTTCGACGTGGACAAGAGCCAATACAAAGTCGGCGTTGACCTGCCGGACAAGGACTGCCCAATCTGCGGTCAGAAGCTCGTGAAGGACGGCTTCGACATCCCGTTCGAGGTGTTCCTTGGCTTTGAGGGCGACAAGGTGCCTGATATTGACCTGAACTTCTCCGGCGAATATCAAAACCGCGCGTTCCATAACGTCGAGGAGTTGTTCGGGCATGACCACGTTTTCCGCGCGGGCACGATTACGGGTCTGGCGGAAAAAACGGCATATGGCTATGTGTCGAAGTACTTCGAGGAGCGCGGATTGCAAGTCGGCAACACGGAGAAGGAGCGTCTGGCGGCGGGCTGCGAGGGCGTGAAAAAGACGACGGGGCAGCACCCCGGCGGCATGGTTGTCGTGCCGAAGGAGTACGAAATCTACCAGTTCACCGCCGTGCAGCACCCTGCTGACGACCTCAATTCCGACTTTACCACCACTCACTTTGACTTCAACTCCATGCACGACATTCTGGTTAAGCTGGACTGCCTCGGTCACGACGACCCGACGGTTTTGCATATGTTGGAGGAACTGACGGGCATCGGCTACAAGGATGTTCCGCTGGATGACCCGGACGTGCGAAGCCTGTTCTCGTCGCCCAAGGCGCTGGGCGTGACGCCGGAGGATATCGGCTGCCTGACGGGTACGTTCGGCGTGCCGGAATTTGGCACATCGTTCGTGCGCGGGATGCTTGACGAAACGAAGCCAACGACGATGGAGGAGCTGCTGCGCATTTCCGGCCTGTCCCACGGCACGGACGTGTGGCTGGGCAACGCGCAGGAGCTGATTGCAAACGGTACGGCGAAATTGAGCGAGTGCGTCTGCTGCCGTGACGACATCATGAACTACCTGATTGACAAGGGCGTTGCGCCGAAGATGGCGTTCACGACGATGGAGAGCGTCCGCAAAGGGCGCGGCCTGAAGCCTGAAATGGAACAGGCGATGATTGAGCAGCACGTTCCGCAGTGGTTCATGGATTCGTGCAAGAAAATCAAGTACATGTTCCCCAAGGGACACGCCGTGGCGTATGTGACGATGGCGCTGCGCGTGGCGTGGTATAAGGTGCATCGTCCGCTGGCATATTATTGTGCGTACTTCACCGTGCGCGGCGACGGCTTCGACGCGATGACGATGCTGATTGACCCCGCGACGATTCGCGAGAAAATCAAGCAGATTAAGGCTGACCCGAAGGCGTCCGCGAAGGACAAAGAAGCCGTGACGAGCCTTGAACTGGTGCTGGAGATGAACATGCGCGGCTTCAAGTTCCTGCCGTGCGACCTGTACAAGAGCGACCTGAAGAAATTCAAGATGGAGGGCGAAACGGGGCTGCGGTGTCCGTTCACGTCCTTGGGCGGACTTGGCGAATCGGCTGCCATCAACATCGTGCGTGAGCGCGAGCGCGGCCCGTTCATGTCGGTGGAGGACTTGAAGGAGCGCACGCGCATTTCCAGCGCGGTCATTGAGCTGCTGCGGACGCACGGTTCGCTGGAGGGCTTGAGCGAAACCAGTCAGGTGTGCATGTTCTAAAGATTTCGCCGCTGCGGCGGCGACCAAAGGGCAGTGAGAACAGACAAAGTCTGCGATCGCCCTTTGGAAACCTTCGGTGCCCTCCCATGTTTCTTGGCTTTTATCGAAAGTGGTTATAGTTTGTGTGCTTTTGGCTTGCCAAAATAAGAAAATAAACATAACCAACCAGTAGCATCCGAAGGGGCGGGCGAAGGGGTCAAGGGGGCGATCGCAGACTTCGTCTGTTTTCATTGCCCCCTTGTCGCTCCCGCAGGAGCGAAATCCTGCATAAACACGCGGAAGTTGTATGAAGAAGTCACCAACTCAATCGCGCGAAAGGGTCAAGGGAGGAACTCCCTTGCAGGGTGCAGGGACAGCGTCCCTGCCGGAGTCCAGAGGCAGAGCCTCTGGGGAGGTTTTCAACAATGAAGGAATTGCATCGGGCAAGGGTCGTCGCCATCGGCAGCGAAGAGGATATGGCGGCTGTCTGCCGCACATTGCTCGCAAACTGCGATTGGCTCGAAATCCCGGATGATCGCCCGCCGTATTCGCTGGAGGAGCTGCGCCAGCAGGTCAAAAAGCACGCGGAGGAGCTGGGCGGCGAGGAGAGCGGATTCTACTATGGCATGGTCGCGCGCTATACCTATGGCGACGCGGATAACCGCACCTGCCGCTTTGATATTGCGCGCCAGCCCAGCGGATTGTGGACGGCGTGCTTCCATTATGATGGCGAAACGCCCTTCCAGAGCGAGGACTGGCTGTACCTGCATGAACACGCCGGGCGCGTGCCGATGCTGGCGATTCATGCATGCGCGGATTTTGCGGCGGATAAGGGGATGACCGTCTTTACCGGCGGGCAGACGCTGGATGAGTGGTCGCAGATGGCGGAAATCTGGTTCTGGCTGATGGAACAGTACGAAATCGGCAATCCGCCGGAGGAAGCCGTGCAGCACCTGAAGAAGCTGGAAGGTATCATGCGCCAAAGCGACTTTGACATGACCATCCCCGAACTTCTTCGGGGGTGCATCGACCACCTGAACGACGTCATGGCGCACACGAATCAGCCGGATGAACTGCGCCGCCTGATGGACGAATGCGCCGAAAGAAAAGATTATCAGGGGCTGTTCGTCGTGCAGTGTCAGGTGGCGGAAACGGTGCTGTGGGACTGCACGCACGTTGATTTGTGGCTTGCGAACCTCGAAAGCATCCTGCGCGAGTGGCAGAAGGAAAATCCGGCATAATCGGCAATCGCCGCGCATACCCTGACAGCAGGAGAGGGGGGAGCGCACAGTGAAAGAGCCGACAGTGCCGCAGAAGCCCTGCGGACTGGTTATCGAGAATCGCAAAAAGGCGGTTCTCACCGGGGTCAAGGAGGTTGACCGCTTCGATGAAACGGCGGTCGTGCTGGAAACATGGGGCGGGCGGCTGACGCTGACCGGCAGCGGGCTGCATGTTTCCGCTTTGCAGCTGGAAGAGGGCAAGCTGCTCGTGGATGGCGATATCGACGGCGTGCAGTATGAGCAGGGGCGCGCGCGGCGCAGGGGCGGCTTCCTCCGCCGTGCCATCGGATGACGCTGGAGGTGCTGTTCGCGCAGCAGGGACAGGCGGAAACGTTCCTGCGGATGGTGCTGCTCGGCGCGGCATTCGGCTTGGCGCTGACCCTCGGCGGCGCGTGGCGGCATCGGCATGGCCTGTCCGACGCGGCGGATGTGCTCTGCGCACTGATGCTCACGCTGGCGGCGCTCCTCGTCCTCATCCATAGCGGGGAAGGGCTGCGGCTGTACGCGCTGCTGGGGCTGCTGCTCGGCGCAGTGCTGTGGGAAACGGGCATCCGGCGCATCTTCCGCTGGATTGGAAAACGGCTGAAAAAAAGTTTTCCGTCAGGCAGGAATATGCAAAATCATAGCGAATAGATAAGGAAAAGAACACTTCCGATTCTGGAGAAAAGGAGTGAGGGCGTTGGGGCGCAGGCTGGTGCGTTGGAAGGCGGTTGTCATCCTGCTGGTGGTGTTGGGCATCATCTTCTATGTCGTGATGGCGCAGTCGCGGCAGCGGCTTGACGCGCTCTCGACGCGCAATGAGCAGCTGCAGCAGCAGTATGCGGCGCTGGATCAGAAAAATCGGGACTTGCGCGAAGAACTGACGTATGTTGCGACGGATGCGTACATTGAGGAAACCGCGCGCAACGACTTCGGCTATGTCCGCGACGGCGAAATCCACTTCCACTTTGCCAGCATGGATGTGCTGCGGGGCTACACCGAGGCGGAATGGAACGCGCTGCTGGATGAATTTCGGGATTAAAGGGGGACTTTGCGTCTGCAAGTCCCTTTTTCGTTACACATATTGTAAACCAGAAAGACAGGAGAGGTGAACCATGAGGGCAGCAGTCATCGGGATCGGCTCCAATTCGGTGAGGATGCTTGTGGCGGAAGCAGCCGACGGGGAGATTCGCCGCATCAGCCGCGACCGCGCCGGCACACGCCTGTTCGCCGGGCTGGACGAAGCAGGCAACTTGTCGCGGGAGGCAATGGCGTCCTCCTGCGCGGCGGTCAAACGCATGGCGGATTCCGCCCGCAGTCAAGGCGCGGAAAAAGTGCATCTCTTTGCCACCAGCGCCACGCGCGACGCTGCCAACAACGCGGATTTCGCGGCGCTGCTCAAAGCCGAAACCGGCTTGACGCTCGAAATCTGCTCCGGCGATGAGGAGGCCGCGCTGTCCTTCTTCGGCGCGACGGATGGCGGCGATTCCGGCGTCATCGACATCGGCGGCGGCTCGACCGAAATCATCATCGGGCAGGGGATGAACATCCGCTGCTCCTTCTCCTGCCAAATGGGGGCGGTGCGATTGTTCCAGCGGATTCCGATTCGCGACCACGGCGATTTGGACGCGGTGGAGCAGATTGCCGCCGACATTCTGACAGACAAGCTGCTGGATTACCCTGTGCTGTCGATGCCGGGCAGCTGGCGCGGCACGGGCGGCACGTTCACGACGCTCGCCGCGATGGTGAAAGGCATTTACTGGACGGATAGAACCTACATGCACGGCACGGTGTTGACGGAGGCGGATGTGGCGCGCTTTGAGCGGCAGCTGGCGGATATGACGCTGGAGCAGCGCAAGCAGCTGCCGGGATTGCAGCCGAACCGCGCGGATATTGTGGTGCATGGAATCTGCATTTTGCGGGCGATTATGCGACGGATGCATATCGGGCAGATTACAGTGAGTGAATATGGGAATCTGGATGGGTACTTCAAGAGGGAATACATAATGAAAAAGAAATAAGGTCAAAAAAAGAGGATAAACACGCGGAAAAAGTAGGAAAAAGCGACCAACTCAATCGCGAAAAGGGGTCAAGGGGGGGATTCCCCCCTTGCAGGGTCAAGGGACAGCGTCCCTTGTGGGGTTTGGGGCAACGCCCCAACAGTTGGTCGGGCGACCAGTTTGTCAAACGCGCTCAACAAAGGCGCAGGCAGCGAAGCGTCCCTGCCAGTAACTTCGCGCGTCCTCAGACGCGCCCCCAAGCTGCTTTATCGACCCACTATGCAGTGTCGCGCCAAATGGGCGCGACCACATAGCCTGCCCGCCCCTATCAGCGCAAACAAAACCCAGCCGGAGGATCGCCAACATCCTCCGACTTACCTGACCCCTCTTTTGCACATCTGCCATATACCAAATTCGCCCCGGAAGCATCAGCAGCTTCCGGGGCGAAAATCATACGAAAAAAATGCGAGCGTGACCGTAAGCCGAGTTCTGTCGAGGGACGATCATCTATCCAGACCTGACGTTGCCGTGCAGGTTCAAGCGATGCCGAGGACGCGACGGGCAGCCGCATGTGTCCTCATACGCATCTTGCACCAGATGGGGTTTACAGCACGGACAAGTCGCCAAGCCGTGGGTGAGCTCTTACCTCGCCTTTCCATCCTTACCGCACCGAAATGCGGCGGTATATCTCTGTTGCACTCTCCTTGGAGTCGCCTCCACCGGCCGTTAGCCGGCATCCTGCCCTGTGGTGCTCGGACTTTCCTCATACCATTGCTGGCACGCGATCGCCTGATCACCTCGCACAGGTGTATCATAGCGCAAAAGGCGCGATTTGTCAAGGGGCGCCTGTTGACGCAGAATGCGCGCTGTGTTATAATGGACGCATCAATATGGGTGGAGGATGAAATCATGAAACGCTTTATCGCAATGCTCCTGATACTCTGTTCTGCGCTCCTGATGACGGCGGCTTTCGCGGAAGAGACTGCCCCTGAAGCGAAAATCACCGTGGTGGAACAGCGCTTCATCAACATGGAGGACGACGGCCGCGGCTTCTTCTTCGCGAAGGTGCAGAACACCGGCGACGCTGCCGGTTACGTTGATTATAAGGGGAATATCGTCGCTTCTGACGCGGAGGGCAATATCATCCTGACCGAAAACTATGTGAGCACCGCACCCGATGAAGTGTACCTTGAACCCGGCGAATACGCGTATGTCCGCGAAAACATCTACGACGACGCGCTGGACACCGCCGAAGTTGCGGACTGCAAGTTCTCCATCAGGGCGGTCGATAACGGCGAGGAGTACGAAAAGCTCACGTCGGAAGCGAAAATCCACTTTGAGCCGGACGAAGAAGATGACAACTATGTGGATGTCACCTTCACCAACACGACCGACGAAATCCTCTACGACTACAAGATTGTGGCGGCGCTCTACGACCAGAACGGCGAATTGCTGTTCATCAACACGGAAGTGGTGAGCGGCATCGGCGTGCATCCGGGCAGCACCATCACCGTTCGGCTGTACATTTACGAGGATATTCTCATGTACTTCTGCCGCGAAGGCCTCACGCCCACGACCGTGGATGCGCTGGTCTACTGCGAAAAGTAAAGCGGAAATCCTGCAAAGCGCATCGTCCCCGCGGCGGTGCGTTTTTTCGTATCAGAATATGCTTGCAAAACGCCGCCGACTGTGCTAAAATGCCGAAGCATCCACATTTTTCGGAGGATTTTGCCTGATGGCGACCTTGCTTCTTGTCGTGATTTATCTTTCCTTCATCAGCCTTGGCGTGCCGGATTCGCTGCTCGGCACGGCGTGGCCCGTCCTCTACCGCGAACTCGGCGTGCCGCTTGCGTCCCAGAGCGCCGTGAGCATCCTCTGCTCCCTCGCGACGATGACCTCCAGCATGAACAGCGCCCGCATCATCTCCCACCTCGGCACGGGCAAAGTGACCGCGTTCTCAACGCTCCTGACCGCCGCCGCCCTGCTCGGCTTCTCCTTTTCGGGCAGCTTCTGGTTCATGTGCCTGATGGCGATTCCGCTTGGGCTGGGCGCGGGCTGCGTTGATTCGGCGCTGAATAATTATGTTTCCATCCACTATAACGCGACCGTCATGTCCTTCCTGCACTGCTTTTATGGCGTTGGTGTGATGGTCAGCCCGTACATCATGTCCGTCGTCATTAACAGCGCGGTCGGTTGGCGCGGCGGCTACCGCACGGCAAGCCTGATTCAGGCGCTTATCGGCAGCATCCTCCTGCTGGCGCTGCCCTTGTGGAAAAAGGCGCACGGCGAAGAGTCCATTCAGGCGGAAAAGAAGATGAAAGTCCTGCCGATTTCGCAGACGCTGCGGATTCCGGGCGCGCTGATGACCTGCCTGCTCTTCCTGACCTTCTGCGCGATTGAGGTCATCTGCGGCGGCTGGAGCGCAACGTACATGGTGGAAGCGAAGCACATGCCCGCAAATTTGGCGGCGCGCGCGACGATGTACTTCTACCTCGGCATGGCACTGGGGCGCTTCCTCTCCGGCGTTGCGGCGAAGAAGCTGACCCCGTGGCAGATTATCTTTATCTCGATGGGCATCCTCGGCGTGTCGCAGACGACGCTGCTTGTTTCCGGCAACAACGTCCTGACGATGGCGGCGCTGCTGATGACGGGCTTGGGCGTCGGCCCGCTGTACCCGAATTTCAACTACATGACCCCCCTGCATTTCGGCAAGGACGTCAGCCAGTCGGTCATGGGGATGCAGATGACTTTCGCGTCCATCGGCACCATTGCCGCCCCCGCCCTCTGCGGCGTGCTGGGACAGCTGCTCGGCATGGGCATTTTCCCGGCGTATTTAATGATATTCTACGTCCTGACCGCCGTCGGCATTATCGCCCTGCGCCGCACGCTCCGGCAGGTGGGACGGCTTCAGCAATGAGCAATGAACAATTAGCAATGAAAAGCGCGCCCGCAGATTTTGCAGACGCGCCTTTTTGTAACGGGAAAGACCAGTAACAGGAAAGCGATTCCCGTTGCAGCAAAACAAATCAAGAAACATGGGAGAGACCGCACCGAAGGTTTCCAAAGGGCGATCGCAGACTTCGTCTGTTTTCATTGCCCTTTGGTTGCTCCCGCAAGAGCGAAATCCCTGCGCAGCGATAAAAATCAACTATGGAAATGTGCACTGCGAAGGGGTCAAGGGGGCGAGCGCAAAGCCCCCTTGTCGCTCCCGCAGGAGCGAAACCCCTGCGCCACAGGCAAGCAGTGCCTGAAAAGCAGAATTACGCCGCAATGCCGCGCATCGTCTTCCTAAACACATGCATAAACAGCGTCACCGTGCACAGCACTGCCAAAACATCCGCAATCGGTTCGGCGAGGAAAATCGCAAACACCGTGTCCGGAATGAACAGCGGCAGCAGATACACCAGCGGAATCAGCAGAATCAGCTTGCGCAGGCACGCCAGAAATAGGCTGCACTTCGCATTCCCAAGTGCCACAAACGTCTGCTGACACGCAATCTGCGCGCCGAAAATCGTCACGCCCGCCATGTATAGGCGCACGCACGGAATCGCGTACTCCCGCAGCGCTTCGTCCGGGGTCAGCAGATAGACAAAAATCTGCGGCGCAAAGATGCACGTCAGTCCCAGCACCGCTGAGAACGCCAAGCACGAAATCAGCAGTATCCGGAACGCGGCTTTCACCCGCTCCGGGCTCTTTGCACCGTAGTTGAAGGAGATAATCGGCTGCGCGCCCTGCGAAAGCCCCTGCAGGGGCAGCAGCGCAAACTGCATCAGCGTGGAGCAGATGGTCATCGTGCCGACGGCGAGGGTGCCGCCCGCCGCGCGCAGCGATGTGTTGAAGCACACGGACACAAGGCTCTCCGTGCTCTGCATAATGAACGGCGCAAGTCCCAGCGCCACGCACGGCGCAAGCAGCTTCCAGTTCAGCCGCAGCAGACGGCGCTTCAGGTGCAGTATCGTCTGCCTGCCCGTCAGGAAGCGCAGGACGAACGCCGCGCTCACGGCCTGTGAAATCACCGTCGCCAGCGCCGCGCCCTGCACATCCATGTGGAAAACGAAGATGAACAGCGGGTCAAGCAGCGTGTTCAGCACCGCGCCAATCAGCACCGTCAGCATCCCCGCCTTGGAGAAGCCCTGCGCGGTGATGAACGGGTTCAGGCCGAGAGACAGCTGCACGAACACCGTGCCGAGGCTGTAAATGGCAATATAGCGCTGGGCGTAGGGCAGGGCATCCTCCGTTGCGCCGAACGCCAGCAGAATCGGCGTGTAAAAGCAGGAAAGCACAACCGTCAGCACTGCCGAAACGCACAGCAGCAGCGCCGTGCAGCTGCCCAAAATCCCCTCCGCCTTCTCGTTGTTCCGCTGCCCCATGGCGATGGACGCAAGCGGCGCCCCGCTGGATGCGCACAGCGCCGCGAACGCCGAAACCAGCAGGATAATCGGCAGGCAGACGCCCAGCCCCGTCAGCGCGAGCGTACCCACGTCGGGAATGTAGCTGATGTAGATGCGGTCAACAAGGTTGTAGAGCATATTGACGAGCTGCGCGGTGATGGTGGGAATCGACAGGCGCAGCATCAGCCGCCCGACGGGTTCATTCGCGAGGTCGGGGCGGCGCGGTGCAGTGGACATAGAAAGCCTCCTTTTTTGTAAACATGGGATAATTCGCCGTCAATGCCCGGAAATCCTCTTGCTTTGCGGAATTTTCGTGTTTATACTAATTCTCATCTAATACTATTTCCAAATTCACCTGCGCCATCTGCTCGCGCCTTTTCCGCGCTTGCGTCCGCTCATTCCACTTAGCGTAGCGCTGCTACGCTGCGTTTCATTCGCGTTAGCCAGCGCGAAAAATTCGCTTCGCATCTTGGCGCATTCTCATTTGGAAATAGTATAAACCATGTCATTCGCACAGCATCTTTTCCGCCCTGGCTTTGCATCGTTCCGCTCGCGCGTACCTCCAGTACGCCTCGCTTCACTCAGCTTTGCCAGAACGAAAAATCTGCTATGCTCGATGCCATGTTTTAGAATCGAATTAGTATCACTTGTGCTTTTCGGGCGAATCTGGTATACTGGATGCAATCCAACGGAAAGGTCGTGCGGATATGCCGGATTTGCTCCCTGCCGCCGAAGCGCTGGCGGAGAAACGCTGCCTTGTTACCCTGCGCAATCAGCCGGATTTTGTGCTGCTTCAGCCTATTGACGCGCGGGACACGCTTTCGCAGGAAATGCCGCTGCTTGCCGCGCAGACAACGCGGAGCTTCCTGCACGTCGCGTTTCCGGTGGAGGCGTGGAATGTGGATTTGTCCCCGTGGGACGCGCCGCCTGTGTTCGGCAGGGAAGCCTTCGGGCATGGCGCGGCGGATACGCTGGACTGGCTGCGGTCGCGCCTGATGCCGGAAGTGCGCGCAAAGTACGCGATTTCGCCGGATGCGCCCGTCATCCTCGGCGGATATTCGCTGGCGGGGCTGTTCAGCCTGTGGAGCGCGGCGCAGGTGGATGATTTCGCAGCCGTCGCCGCGGTATCGCCCTCCGTATGGTTTCCCGGCTGGCGCGCATATGCGGATCAGCACGCGCTTCGCAGCCGCGTCGTCTACCTCAGCTTGGGCGACCGGGAGGAAAAGAGCCGCAATCCCGTGCTTGCGAGCGTCGGCGACGCCATCCGACGGGAGGACGCACGGCTCAGCGAGCGGGGCGTGCGGCATACGCTGCAATGGAACGTTGGGAATCACTTTCAGGACGCAGAGAAGCGCTGTGCGGACGGCTTCGCGTGGTGCATGGCTCAACGAAAGGCAGGAGGGGAAAAAACACATGAACATGAAACAGTATGAAACGTTTGAATTGCGCTTCGGCGGAGAGGTCTTGCCGGACGCGTGGGCGCAGATCGACCTGACGGCCACCTTCTCCTGCGCGCAGGAGTCCCTGACGGTCAAGGGCTTCTACGACGGGGAAAGCGACGGGCAGGGCGTTTATATCGTGCGCTTCCTGCCGCAATATGCCGGCGTTTATCGCTATCAAGTCCGCGGCGCGGTCACGGCGGAGGGCGAAATTGTCTGCGAAGCGTCCTCCCCGGAGGCGCACGGAATCGTCCGCGCCGTCGGCACGCACTTTGCCTTTGCGGACGGCGCGCCTTATATTCCCTTCGGCACAACCGTCTATGCGCTTATCTCGCAGGACGACGCGCTGGTGGAGCAAACGCTGCAATCCCTTGCCGCCGCGCCCTTCAATAAGCTCCGCCTGTGCGTTTTTCCCAAGGATTACGACTACAACCACAATGAGCCGCCGCTGTACGCCTTTGCGTGCCGCGAGGACGGCTCATGGGACACATCGCGTCCAAGCATCGCCTTCTATCAGCGTCTGGAACGCATCCTTCGCCGCATCGCCGCGCTGGGCATTCAGCTTGACCTGATTCTCTTCCACCCCTATGACCGCTGGGGCTTTGCCGCCATGCCGCAGGCGGATAATTTCCGTTATTTAGACTATCTGCTCCGCCGCCTGTCCGCCATGCCGGAAATCTGGTGGTCGCTGGCCAATGAATACGACCTGTGTATGCCGAAGAAAACGCTTGCGGACTGGGAGGCGCTCGAAGCCTTTGTCGCCTCCTGCGATCCGTATCATCACCTGCTGTCCTGCCATAATTGCTTCTGCTTCTGGGACTTCAAAAGAAAAGACGTGACCCATGCCTCCATCCAGACTCGGGTGCTGACGGAAATTCCTCGTTATCTGCGCGAATACGGCAAGCCCGTCGTCATCGATGAATGCTGCTACGAAGGCGACCTGCCGCATATCTGGGGAAGCATATCCGGTCAGGAGATGGTTCGGCGCTTCTGGCGCTGCTATGTCGGCGGCGGCGCCTGCACGCACGGCGAAACCTTTTTGTCGCCGGACGACGTGCTGTGGTGGGCACGCGGCGGCGTCCTGAAGGGCGAAAGCCCGAAGCGCATCGCGTTTCTGCGCCGCGTCATCGAGGAGCTTCCGGGCTTCCTGTCGCCGCTGGAAAGCGTATGGGAGGAGGCCGAGCGGCAGGACGAAGCGCAGCGTCCCGACTGGATTCGCCCCTTCCTTGCAAGCCTGTCGCGAATGGCTCCGCCCGACCGGCACATGCTGCTTTGCGGGGAGCATCTCTGGGCGGCGCACTGCGCGGAGGACGCTTATCTGTGGTATTACGGTCAGCAAACCGCTCGGGAGCAAATCATCAAGCTGCCGCCGGCGCATAGATACCGGGTCGAGGTGCTGGACACATGGAATATGACCCGCGAGACGCTGCAAACGGGCGTAAGCGGGTGTGTCGTGCTCACGCTGCCCGGTCGGGAGGATATGGCGGTGCTGGCGGTTCGGATGGACTGACCGCATGTGAAGCCCGCGCTGCATTCTTCTTTTCTTTTTCCCCATAATCACAAGAAAATGAAGGCGCAGTTGTCAAACCTCACAAAGAAACGACGGCATATTCTACGCCGAGATTTTGTTGAAGTCTTGACAATCCCATCCCGTCGTGTATAAATAAATGGTATTACACCGCAAAAAATGCGGAACGAAAAAGAGGGTATTCAGATGCAGACTCGTCGTGAATTTTTGAAGAAGAGCGCCGCCCTGCTGGGCAGCGCCGCGGTTGTCGGCAGCGTTCCCGGACTGCTGAAGGCGCAGGCGGAGGACGGTCAGGAAGTCCCCGCGTACCCCTACCCCTATGTCGAACTGGATCCGGCATACGTCGAGAAGCTCGCCTATGAAGGCTATTTCGAGAACGGCTGCTGCTTCGGCGTCGCCAAGGCGATTCTGGTTGCCCTGCGCGAAAAGGTCGGCTATCCCTATACCGTCATCCCGGAAGAGATGTTCGCCAACGGCAAGGAAGGCTACACCTGCGGCACGCTGTGCGGCGCGCTCGGCGGCGCGGTGGCGATGATTGGTCTGGTCTGCGCGTCTGCGGATTCCCGCCAGCTGACCAAGGATCTGTTCGCGTGGTACTGCTCCACCAATCTGCCGATTTACCAGCCTGAAGCGGCTGCTCCCGTGCAGACGGTGGCGCCCAGCGTCAACTGCATTGACTCCATCACCAAGTTCATGACGGCTGCGAATGTCGAGCGCGGCGATATCATCCGCAAGCGCCGCTGCGGCGGCCTGAGCGGCGACGTGGCGCGCCGTACGGTTGAGCTGCTGAACGCGCACTTCGGCTTCGCGGAGCTGCCGGTCGCTTCTCCCGTGGCGGAGGAAGAAACCCTCGCGCCCAACGAGTACATCGGCGAAGCGGAGTCCTTCGGCGGCACGCTGAAGGTGAAGGTGACCATGGACGGCGACAAGATTGCCAAGATTGACATCCTGTCCCATGGCGATACCGCCGGCGTGTGCAACGCGGCGTATGACACCGTGCCGGGCAAGATTATCGAAGCGCAGTCCACGAATGTTGACGCGGCGACGAACGCAACCATCTCCAGCAAGGCCATCATGGCGGCTGTGGAAGACGCGCTGAGCAAGGTCGGCAAGTAATTACCGAATTTCAACAAACACATTGGGAGGGCTTGCATGGGCGCTGCCCGGCACGCCCTCCCTTTCTTTCATCGGTCATAAGCGCCGAAAGGAGGTCATCAAGCCATGTTCAACATTGGTTTTTCGGAACTGCTGCTGGTGCTACTGGTCGCCTTTCTGGTGGTCGGGCCGAAGGATTTGCCCAAGGTTGCCCGCTGGCTGGGGCGCACGGTGAAAAAATCGCGCCGCCTGTTGAACGAAATCAAGAAGGAATCCGGCTGGGACGAGCTGGAGAAGGAAGTTCGCGATGTTCAGCACGACGTCAAGGACGCCGTGAAGCAGGGCGATGTCTCCGCGGAATTGCGCGAGGCGAAAAAATCCGTGCAGGACAGCGCGGAAAAGTTTGACAAGGACACGAAATCGAACTGAGGGAGGACACAAACATGCGTCTGGGAACCACGGAAATCATCCTGATTGTCGTATTGGCGCTGGTGCTGTTCGGCGGCGGCAAGCTGGCGGGCGTCGGCAAGGCGCTGGGCAAGAGCATCAAGGACTTCAAGAATGAAGTGAAGGACGACAAGGCGGAGGAAAAGTCCAAAGAGGACAAAAAGGACGAAACATGAAGCAGAAGCAGACGACCCCTGCCGAGGAGACGGAAGACAAGCGCCCGAATGAGACGCCCGACGGGGACTCATCCGACGGAGAGTCCTCTGATGGCGAATCCTCCGATGGCCTGAAGGAAGCGGGCGAATCCATGCTGTCGCACCTGATGGCGCTGCGCAAAGTGCTGCTCATATCCGCCGCGGCGGTGCTGATCGGCTTCGTCCTCGTCTTTTATCTGGCGATTGACCCGCTGATGGCGCAGATTCTCGCCCCCATTCAGGCGCGCGGGATTCAGGTGATTTTCACCACCATGTCCGAGGCGCTGGTGACGAAGTTCAAGGTGGCGCTGCTGGCGGGCATGATTATCGCCAGTCCCGTTGTCATCTGGGAGATTTGGGGGTTCATCAAACCCGCGCTGTACCCGCAGGAGAAGCGGAAGTTCCGCCTGCTGTTCGTGCTGGCGCTGCTGCTGTTCCTGACGGGCGTTGTGTTCTGCTATTTCGCCGTGTATTCTCTGGCGGTGGATTTCTTCCTCGTTGCGGGCGATTCGCTGGCGACGCCGATGCTGTCCATTGACAAGTACGTCAGCTTCCTGTTCGGCTTCCTCGTGCCGTTCGGGGTTGCGTTCCAGCTGCCGGTGGTGCTGTACCTGACGACGCGCGTTGGGCTGACGACGCCTGACATGCTCCGCAGCAAGCGGAAGTATGTCATTCTGGCGATTTTCGTCCTCGCGGCGATTTTGACGCCCCCGGATGTGGTGTCGCAGGTGGCGCTGGGCCTGCCGATGTGCGGGCTGTACGAAATCGGCATACTGGTCAGCCGCTGCACGAAGGCAAGGGAGCGGGCATAAGGGGATGAAATGCGCTGCGCATGGCTGATGCCGCAGCGCTTTTTGCGTGGGGGCGGATGAGGTCGTTCCCCCGAAATTCAAAAAATTTTAACACCTTTTCCGGCGGATTTGCTTGTCATTCGCGCTGACTTGCGCTATAATAAGGAAAGTACCCCCTCAATGAAATGTATAGAGATGGGAGAGAATAAGTTTATGCAGAAAAAGGCTCTGCTGGCACTGCTGCTGGTGCTCACGATGATTCTCAGCGGCTGCTCGCTGATTGTCAAGGACGAAGCGGTCGATGCCGCGCGCGTGGTCATCCGCGTGGGTGATGATACCTATACCAAGGCACAGGTGCAGGCGCAGATTCAGAATCAGGTCAACTATATGACCGCCCTGTATTCCAGATACGGCCTGTCTTTCGACAGCACCAATGCGGACGTAATGAGCAGCCTTACCGACAACGTGCTTAACAGCCTTGTCGAGCGTTCTGTGCTGCTGGCGAAGGCGAAGGAGCTGGGGCTTGACCAGCTGACGGACGAAGAAAAGACGAAGATTGAAGAGAATACCGCGTCTCAGCTGGATTCTCTGCGCCAGAGCGCGGCGACCGAGTTCTCCCTTGACCTCGAAACGCAGCTGGAGGAAATCAACGCCAAGCTGGATGAAATCGGCTACACGGAGGAAGTTGTCCGCAAGAGCGTGACCGAATCCCTGCTCATCAGCAAGGCGGAAGATTACGCGGTGAAGGACGTGACCGTGACGGAGGACGAAATCGTCGCGGACTTCAACAGCAAGGTTGAAGCGGCAAAGACCTCCTACGAATCCGACCTGTCCGCGTATGGCAAGGCGGTGCTCAACGGCACGACGGTCTACTATCGCCCGGCCGGCTACCGCAACGTCAAGCAGATTCTGATTAAGTACAGCGACGAAGATTCCGCGCTGGTGTCCAATATCCAGACCGCGCTGGACAACGTGATTACCGAGCAGAACAACGCCGCCAACGTGATGGCGAAGCTGGGCGTGGCGAACATGGACGAGCTGGCGAATCAGGTCACTGTGACGCTCAAGCCCGCCACCGAAACGCCCACCGCGACCGTGGAGGTTGAAAGCTCCGTATCCGCGTTCGAGGAAGGCCTCGACGAGACGGTGGCTGCGACGGCTGTGACGATTGCCGAAGCGAAGGCGAAGCGTGCGTTCCTTGAGCAGCAGCTGGCGGACGCGAAGGCGAAGGCGCTGGCGAACATCACCCCCGAAGCGGACGAAGTGCTGGCGGCGCTGGCGGAAGGTCAGGACTGGGACACGCTGGCGGAAGCCCACAACGACGACCCCGGCATGAAGGCGGGCGCGGTGAACGCGGCAACCGGCTATCCGGTCTGCGAGGGCTTCACGCAGTTTGACGCTGCCTTTGTCGAGGGCGCGATGGCGCTGCAAAAGGTCGGCGATTACTCCGACAAGATTGAAGGCAGCTACGGCTACTACATCATCCAGTACACCTCCGACGTGGTGGAAGGCGCGGTGGACATGGAGACGGTGCACGACACCATTTCCTCCTCCTTGCTGAGCAGCAAGCAGAGCACCGTGCGCGACGAAGTGGTGGCGCAGTGGGTGAAGGATGCCAACGCCACGATTAACAAGGACATCCTGAACGACTAATTCCCAATACAGCAAAATCCCCCGATTCGCGTAGAGTCGGGGGATTTTTGTGGGTTCTTCACGGAATCTTGGGGGAGCAAACAAGGGCTTAGGCGAAGCGCCAAAAAAAGCTGCACGCGGAAAGAGCATGAAAGCGCAACCAACTCAATCGCGAAAAGGGGTCAAGGGGGGACTCCGTCCCTTTTCATCTGCCCCTTGCAGGGTCAAGGGGGGACTTCGTCCCTTTTCGTCTGTCCCTTGTGGGGTTTGGGGCACCGCCCCAACTGTTCCTCGTCCGACCAATCTCAAGGAAGCCGCCAACAAAGGCGCAGGCAGCGAAGCGTCCCTGCCAGTAACTTTGCGCTCCCGCAGGAGCGCCCCCAAGCTGCTTTTCCCCCAAGATTTCATGAAGAACCATTTTGTGAGCTTGATGCGTCAGTTGTTGAGGAACTCCACCGTCACGTTTCCGCCGCTGAGGGTCACCCGCACGCCGATTTCCGCCTGCTGCGTCTGCACAATCTGTGCGCCGGCGCTCGATAGCACACGCAGCACCCTTTTCGCGGGGGATTCCGGCAGAATCACGCTGCTTGTGCTGATGACCGCCACTTTCGGCTGTACCGCCGCCACCAGCGCGGCTGAGGTTGCATCGTCGCGCCCATGATGCCCCACCTTCAGCACTTCGCACGATGGAATCACCCCTGCCGCCAGCAGGTCGCTCTCCTCGTCGTACTCCATGTCCCCGGTCAGCAGCATTTTGCCGCCGCCGCCCGATGCAACCAGCACCAGCGAGTTGTCGTTCTCGCTTTCCTCGCGCTCCTGAATCGGGCCAATGACCGTCAGCAGCCCATCAGAGAGCGTGTCGCCCGGCTGAAGCAGGGTGATTTCCTCGCCGCGTACCGCCGCCGCCTTCACCACGGGATGCTTCTTCCACTTCTCCTTCTCCCACGCCCAGGACGCGTACCACCCGTCGATGGCAATGTCACTTTCGGCAAGCTGCTTTGCGCCGCCGTAGTGGTCTTTGTCCATGTGTGTCACAATCACGCCGGTCAGGTGCGTTACGCCGAGGGCTTCCAGCGCGCGGGACAAATCCGCCCAGCTGTCCTCCGTTCCGGTGTCGATGAGGTAAGCCGTGTCGCCCGATGTGAGCAGCAGCGCATCCGCCTTGCCGACGTTGAACGCCACGAGCGTCAGCTTATCATCCGTCTCCGCCGCATCCGGCGCGGCGCAGGATGTCATTGTCAGCAGCAGCATCAGCGCCAGCAGGGCGGCAAGCAATCGTTTCATCAGGAAACCTCCTGTCCAAAGAATTTTGGGGCGAAGAAGGGATTCGACAAAGGAAGGGCGAAATCCTTCATGGGGGGATTTTCCCGTTCCCTCCAAGCAATAATCAAAACCAAGCATGAATAATACTATTTCCGGATTCACCTGCGCCATCTGCTTGCGCCTTTTCCCCTCTGGCGTCCGCTCATTCCACTTAGCGTAGCGCTGCTACGCTGCGTTTCATTCGCGTTAGCCAGAGTGAAAAATTCGCGGCGCATCTTGGCGCATTTTCGTCCGGAAATAGTATAAAAGAGGAATTATGCAAAACGACGAAGTTTGGATGCGCCTTGCGCTCCAAGAAGCCCGCCTTGCCGCTGCAGAGGGCGAAATCCCCGTTGGGGCGGTGCTTGTCCGCGACGGACAGGAAATCTGCCGCGCCCATAACCTGCGCGAAAATCAGCATGACCCGACTGCGCACGCTGAAATCCTCTGTATGCGCAGGGGCGCGGAGAAACTCGGCACATGGCGGCTGCGCGGCTGCACGCTCTACGTCACCCTTGAACCCTGCCCGATGTGCGCGGGCGCAATGGTGATGAGCCAGCTCAGCGCCTGCGTCTACGGGGCGGCGGACGCCCGGCAGGGGTGCTGCGGCAGCGTGTACGATTTGCCGGGGGATGCGGCGCTATCCGGCGTTACCGCTTGGCGCGCGGGCGTGCTGGCGGATGAATGCGCTGAAGTCATGCGCGATTTCTTCGCGAAAAAGCGTATAAATCCATAACATTCAGTCGAAAGCGGAATACAGTTTCGCCCCGGACTTCCCCCCGATGCGGGAGAGGTTCGGGGCGAATATTGTCGCTTATACTATTTCCAGATAAGAATGCGCCAAGATGCGCCGCGAATTTTTCATTCTGGCTAACGTGAATGAAACGCAGCGTAGCAGCGCTACGCTAAGTGGAATGAGCGGACGCCAGAAGGGAAAAGGCGCAAGCAGATGGCGCAGGTGAATCTGGAAATAGTATTAGTTCGCCTTCACTTCGCTGGTAATCCTGCTGGTCGCGCTGCCGGTGGTGTTGCCCGTGCCTTCCGCCCAGACGTATATCGAGTACCCAATGTCGTCCGCCTGCACGGTGTAGGTGGCGCCGTAGGACAGAATCTTGCTATCATCGCGATACCAAGTGATGGTCGCGGTCGCGCCATAGGGGGCGACACTTGCCACAAGCGTCTGCCCGACGATGGGATTCAGGTTGTTCAGCGTCACGCTGTCGATGCGGTAACTCGCGCCCGCCGTCACCTGCTGCGTGTAGGGGCTGGTGACGTTGCCGCTCGTGCTGCCCGTGCCCTGTGCCCAAGCGTAGATGCGATGCCCCACGTCCGTCGCGGTGACGGTGTAGGTCATGCCCGTGCCGAGGTAGACGTTGTCGTCACGGTACCAGAGGATGGTGGCGGTTGCGTTCGCGGGGGCAATGGTCGCCGTCAGCACCGTGCCGACGGTCGGGGAGTAGTTGTAGAGGGTCACGCTGCTCAGCACGACGGACGGGGTTGCGCCGGCGGTCACAGTGTCCGTGTAGGCGCTGGTCGCCGTGCCGGTGGTGCTGTTGGTGCCCTCGGCGTAGGCGAAGATGCGGCGGCCGAGCGCGCTGGGCTGCACGGTGTAGCTGCTGCCGTAGCCAAGATAAGTGCCATTGTCGAGATACCAGTAGATATTCGCGGTCGCGCCGGACGGAGCAATCGTCGCGGTCAGGGTCGTGCCGACGACGGCATTGGTGGTGTTCAGGGTGAGGGCCTTGAGCTGATAGAAGGTGCCGACTGTGCCGTTGCCCTGCACAGCCGCCCAGCCGCTGACGACAGAGCCGGTTGTGCCGTTCTTGCCGGTTACGCGCACGCGGATGCGGCGGCCTGTGTCGCTGGTCTTGACGGTGTAGGTACTGCCCGTGCCAAGGCGCGCGCCCGCGTCGTTCAGCCATTCATAGGAGACGTTTGCGTTTGCCGGATTCGTGGTCACGGTCAGGGTTTCGCCGGGCCAGACCGTGTTCTTGTTCAGCGCTGCACTGCTGATGACCGTCGGCTGGCTGGTCGTCAGGAACTTGGTCATCATATAGCCGGTGTAGCCGTTGACGCGGATTTTGCACCACGTCTTGCCGTACTCCAGCACCGTCACCTGCGTGCCGACGTTGTAGGTGCTGATGACGCTGTAATTCGTGCCCGCGCCCGTGCGCATCCGCACCGGCTTGCCGTTGCTGGCGGTCACATACGCGGTGTATGAGCTGGACGGCGTGGACGGGGTGATGTTCGTTACCGACAGGAACTTCGACATTATATAGCCCGTGCGCGTGCCAACGCGAATTTTGCTCCAGTCCGCGCCGCTGATGAGTACCTTTACCTGCGTGCCCACGCTGTAGGATGCGACGACGCCGTAGTCGGTGGACGGGCCGGAGCGCATCCGGACGGGCTTGCCGTTTGCCGCGTAGATATACGCCGTGCTTTCGGTGGTGGTCGAGCCGCTGCTGCTGCCCGTCACGGTCAGGTAGTTGCTGTGCATAAAGCCGTAATGTCCATCCGGCGTGAGGACATAGTACCATTCGCCGGATGTGCCGATGATGGTCACCTGCGTGCCGGTGAAGTAGGCGGAAATCGTTTCGGAGGACGCGGAAGCCTCCGCGCGCAGCCGCAGCCATCCGCCCTTAACGACTGCCGTCGCGTAATTCTCCGCACTCGCGGGGATAATCAGCATCGTGATGGCAATCAGCATTGCCAGAACCAATGATAAGAAGCGTTTCATAATGAAATCCCTCCATTCGGGCGGTCGGCTGAGCCTTCCGCTCCCTCCGTTTTCCTTTACACCCATAGAACGGCTGACGGATGGATTTTGTTCCCGGTGGAAAAAATTTTCGCGGGAAGTTTGCCCGCCCTGTGACAGATTGCGCAGATTCTTGACTTCTCCCCCATAAATGCGCTATAATGGGTGGGAACGTGTCAAGAAAGGAAGACCATGATGATTCGCCTGAACAACGATTACTCCGAGGGCTGCCACCCTTCGATTCTCTTGCGCCTGAATGAAATGAACCTCGAACAGAACCCCGGTTACGGCACGGACACCCACTGCGCCGAAGCCGCTGACGCCGTGCGCAAGGCGTTTGCCTGCCCGGATGTGGACGTGCATTTCCTCGTCGGCGGCACGCAGGCGAACATGACCGTGATTGCCGCGGCGCTTCGCCCGTATGAAGCCGTCCTCTGCGCTGACACGGGGCATATCAACGTCCACGAAACGGGCGCGGTGGAAGGCACGGGGCATAAGTGCATTGCGCTCCAAAGCCGCGACGGGCGCATCAGCGCGAGCCAAATCAGCGTGGCGGCGGCAATGCTGGATGACAATGAGCATGTCGCGAAGCCTGCAATGGTCTACATCTCCATGTCCACCGAGCTGGGCACGGTCTACAACCGCGCGCAGCTGCGTGATATTTATCTGACCTGCCAGAAACTGGGGCTGTACCTCTTCATCGACGGCGCGCGGCTGGGCTATGCGCTTGCCGCCCCGACCGGTGACCTGACCGCGGCGGATATCGCCGAGATGTGCGACGTGTTCACCGTCGGCGGCACGAAGATGGGCGCGCTCTTTGGCGAAGCGATTGTCATCAACCATCCGGCGCTGAAGAAGCATTTCCGCCACATGATGAAGCATCAGGGCGGCCTGCTGGCAAAGGGCTGGCTGCTGGGCGTACAGTTCAGCGCGCTGATGGCGGACGGGCTGTACTTCCAGCTGGGGCAGAAGGCGGTCAAGCAGGCGATGCGCATCCGCACCGCGCTGCTGGAAAAGGGGATTCCGCTGCATGTCGATTCCCCGACGAACCAGCTCTTCCCGATTTTCTCCGATGAGCAGGTGGAGGCGCTGGAGGAGGATTTCGCGCTGGAATTTCAGGAGCGTGTGGACGAGAGCCATGTCGTGCTGCGCGTGTGCACCTCGTGGGCGACGCCGGAGCGGAATGTGACGGCGTTTATCGAGAAAATCAACAAGCTGTAAGCATTACGTTTCTGCCGGAGCATTTGCAGTAAGGAAAGTGCGCCCAAGCCGGGCTGCCAAAAAGGGTCAAGGGACAATGTCCCTTGCAGGGTGCAGGGACAGCGTCCCTGCTGGGGTTTGGGGCAACGCCCCAACTGTTCCGCGTCCGACCAATCCCAAGGAAGCCGCCAACAAAGGTGCAGGCAGCGAAGCGTCCCTGCCAGTAACTTTGCGCTCCCGCAGGAGCGCCCCCAAGCTGCTCTTCCCCAAGATTCCGTAAAGAACAAAAAAGGTCGTTCCCACCATGAGGAGCGACCTTTTGCTTTACCTTTTACTTTTTCCGCTTTTTCTGATTGTTGCCCTTGCTTTCAATCCGCAAATCCACCTTCGACTTCTCCGGGAAGTTCGCCGTCACCCATGCCTGCACCTTCTCCATCTCCGGGACGCCGCGGAAGTAGTACGCCGTGCCCTTGACGCGAATGTGGCAGACGTGCAGACGCTTTTCAATGAACGTCTGCTTGACCAGAATGTCCTGCGCGGATACGCCGCTGACCTCGTAGGTGTTCGCGCGGCCGAGATTCGCTACAATCCGCGCGCCGTGCAGGTTCGTCGCGGGCTGGAAGGCATAGCTGCCCAGATAGCTGGGGATGTAGAACGCCATTGTCAGGCTGCACGCCGCAATCATCAGCCCCAGAATCATCAGGGTGAAGGAGGGTGGCAGGAGCAGCAGGCTGATTGCAAGCACGGGCAGCACGGACAGCGCAACCGGGGCGCACGCGGTCAAAATCACGGCGGATTTTTTCGTCCGCAGCTCCATTTTTTCACGCATCAGGCGTTTTTCTCCCCATCATTTCGTTTGTCCGACGAATCAGGATGTCGGCGATTTTCCGCGCACAGTCGGGGTCAATCTTCTCGTGCTGCTTGGCAATCATTTCGGCGCGCTTTTCCGGGTGACGCAGCAAATCCGCCACTTTCGCGGTCAGTTCGTCGTCCGTGTGCGCCCAGAGCGCCAGCGCGTTGTCCTCCATGAAGCGGGCGTTTTCCGTTTCGCACCCCGCAATCGGGTGCGCGACGACAATCGCCGTGCCGATGGTCATTGCCTCGGTGGAGGTCAGCCCGCCGGATTTCGTGACCAGCACATCCGCGGCGGCAATCAGGGGCGTCAGCGGCGTTACCTGCGCGCGCAGGGACACGCGCGGGTCGCTGCCGTAGGCTTCGGTCGCCCGGCGCAGCGCATCCACGTTTGACCCGCAGACGACGGTCAGATGGCCGTTTTCGCCCAACACGGGCAGAATCCGCGCAATCATCTCTGGCAGATTGCCCGCGCCCATGCTGCCGCCGACAAGGACGACTTCGGGGCGCTCCGGGTCAAGCCCGACGGCCTCCTTCGCGGCGCGCTTGTCCGTGCAGGGGCGGCAGGAGAGGGACACCGGAATACCTGTGAATTCATAAGCACTTTTGGGCAGCGCCAGCCGCCTGGCGGAGGGCATCGCCGCCTTGCAGGTGAACATCACGTCGCACTCGATGTCCTCAATGAAGGGATGAATCGTGTAGTCGGTCATGACCATGGCGAACAAACCGTTCCACAGGTCGTGGCGGCGGAGGTAGGTGACGCTCTGCCCGCCGAACATGTGGGTGCAGACAATCAAATCCGGCGCGTAATCGGTCAGCAGCTGCTCCATCTTGCGCGCGTAGGCGGCGTTGAAGAGGTAGACGGGGGACTTGATGCGCGGCGTGCTGATGGCCTTGGCGAAGCGGTACAGCCGCCCGAAGGCATCCGGCGCCGCCTGTACAAATTTGACGTAGACGTTCGACACGGCTGCGGACAGCTTCTGCCCGCCGAACGCCACGCAATCCTCAAATCTGCATTCCACGCCGCGCTCCGTCAGCGCTTCCATCACCGCGTGCGCCGCCGTGTTGTGTCCGCCGCCCGTGGCTGTGGAGAGTATGAGTGCCTTCAATTAGTCCTCCTGCCCGGCGGCATTTTCCGCCAGCATTTCATCAATGATTTTGCAGGTCATGCGGATGATTTTTGCGCAGGGGCGGCTGCTGTAATACGCGTTTGTCCGCGCATCCGGGGTGGGGGATTCCGGCTTCTTTTCGCGCCCTAACAGCTCCGCGCAGCAGATGCTGCCGTTTCGGGCGATGAACGCCCGGTAGACGCGCTGCACCCGCGCGTACGTCTGCGGGCGGTGTTCCGGCTTCGCGCCGTCTGCTCCTTCCAGCGCGGCGCAGAGCATCACCGCCGAGGAAAACGCGCCGCAGTTGTCGCGCAGCCGCCCGATGCCGCCGCCCAGCCCGCAGGCGACCCGCGCCGCCTGCTCCTGCGTCAGCCCCGCAATGTCCGCATAGGTCATCAGCACCGCCTGAGCGCAGTTCACCCCGGATGCAAACAGGCGAACCGCCGTCTTTTCTCGTTCTGAAATCGCCATTTTATTGTGCCGTGATGATTTTCAGCGTGTCGCGCAGTTTGTCGTAGACGTTTGTCTTGTAGGTGTCGGTGTACCCTGCCGGGTAGGTGAGGTGGACGGTGTAGAGCACGTTATTCTTGTAAACCGCCGCGATGCGCCCCGCGATTTGCAGATTGCCATCCAGCGTGGCGGTGTAATTGGCGTACACACCCGTTGCGCCGAGGAACAGCCCCTTGCGCGTCGCCGTGTTTGACGGGCTGAACTTGGGGTAATTCGCGTTGCGGAGGTTCGTCAGCATGGACTTGACTTCCGTCGTCAGCGAATCGGTGGTGTACTCAATGCTCGTGCTGTTTGCGCGGATGACGAGGGTCGCCGCGTAGCCCGTCGCCCAGTCGGGACTCTGGAGCTTGTAGCTGTTCGCCTCGGACGTATCCACCACCCAGCCAGCCGGGCCTTCAAACGTCAGATTCAGGTTCGACGCGGTGTAGGTCTGGTAGGTGAAGGACAGCGCCGGCAGGGGCGTGGGGGTCGGCTTGTCAATGGGGTCAATCACGACGGGCGTCGCGCCGGAATACTGCCCGGAAATGACCGGAATGGGCGTATTCGTGGGGGGAGGCGTGACGAGCGTCGGCAGATGAATTTCCTCCGGCGTGCTGGCAGCGTCGCCCGTGTAGTCGTCCTCCTCGGACGCGGGGTCGTAATCCGCCGGAAGGCTGCTGCCGGCGGTATTTGTGCTGGATGTGTTCGCCGCCCCCTGCGTATTTGCCGCCCCCTGCGTATTGACGTTATACTGCGTCTTCGGTTCAGATGCGCAGCCCGCCAGCAGAACGAGGCACGCGCTCAGCAGAAGCACTGTCCGAAAGCCCTTTTTCATCGTGATTCCCTCCTTATGGTTGTTATCCTAAGGTAACACCGTACAAATGAGGTGGTGCCTTAATTCAAAAACGATTGAAACACCCGTTTTCTTGCAAAAGAATGCGGATGACGTCATTCCGCCCCATCAATCTCCTGATACTTCGGGTGATAGATCCGCCGGTCAAGGCTCCAGACCTTCTCCGAGAACGCACCCTCCGGCACGCGCGAGAGAATCCCCTGCATTTCGTTCATCTTCGCGTCCAAATCGTCGATGCGCGCCAGCACCTCCGCTTCGGGGAACATCGGCGCCTTCGGGCTGCCGTATTCCGGGATGCTGTGATGCGAGAGCACCATGTGCTCCAGCAGCAGCACAATTTCCCCGGATACGCCCACGTTCTTCGCCGCTTCCTCAATCCGCGCCACGCCGCGCACCAAATGCCCAATCAGCAGCCCGTCCGCGGAATAATCGCTCACGCTGCCCGTTTCGTCGCTGATCATTTCCGTCGTCTTGCACAGGTCGTGCAGGATAACGCCCGCGTAGAGCAGCTCCGCGTTCAGGAATGGGTACGCCGCCACGACGTGCCGCGCTAAATTCAGCATACTCGTCGTGTGGTGGAGCAGACCGGAGCGTTCCGCGTGGTGCAGCCGCTGCGCCGCCGGAAACCATTCCAGCTTATCGCCCGTCAGCCGAAGCATCTCGCGCACGATTTTCTTCAGTCCCTCGGACTGGAAGGTATCAATCGTGTCCTCGATGTCCTTGCGCATCACTTCAGGCTTTTCGGGCGCACACGCGACCAGCTGCGCCATGTCCACCTCGTCCTGCGGCAAGGCGGCGCGCATCCGCTCAATGCGGAGCTGCTTGCGGCCGTTGTACTCCTGCACCAGCCCCTGCACTTTGATGACCGAGCCTTGCTTGGGCACGTCCATCAGCTGATTCCAGTCCCAGTATTTGCAGTTGATGTCGCCCGTTTTATCCGCGAGGGTGAGGTCGAGGTACGAGCCGCCCTTCTTATCCGTCCGCGCATCCGCAGAGCGAACGAGCAGAAACCCGACGAAGCGGGCGTTGGTTTCCAGCTGATTGACTGTCATGGGTGATTTTCCTCCGATGGATGAAAATGGTTGAGGATTTTGGAATCCTCATAGTCGTTAGTAGTCGGATTTTCAGGTTCACAAACTAAATAACTTGCGATAAAAAACAAGTATGCAGAAGTGGACTGCCGAAGGAGTCCAGAGGGCGATCGGAAAGCCCTCTGGTACTATGCCAAAGCACTGTTTGGAAAGAGAAAACAGCTTGGCATAGCAAGATGCAGCAAGTCAGAAAGGCGCATCCCCGCCGTTCTCTCCCCCCATCGCCGAGGGCGGCAAATCCGTGTACGTCGTGTATTCGCTCAGCCACGCGACCTTCACCGTGCCCAGCGGGCCGTTTCTCTGCTTCGCGATGATGATTTCACCCACGTTCTTGTCCGCCGTTTCGGGGTCGTAGTAGCCCTCGCGGTGGATGAACATGACGACGTCCGCATCCTGCTCGATGGAGCCGGAGTCGCGCAGGTCGGACAGCGCGGGACGCTTGTTGTCGCGCGTCGTCGATGCACGGGAGAGCTGCGCGCAGGCAATCAGCGGGACTTTCAACTCCAAAGCAATCGCCTTCAGCTGGCGGCTGATTTCGCTCACCTCCAGCTGACGGTTCTCGGTCTTGCCGTCGGCGTGCATAAGACCCAGATAGTCCACGATGATGAGGTCAAGCCCCTTGTCCATCATCAGGCGGCGGCAGCGAGAACGGAGCTGCGTTGGCGTGATGCCCGCCGTATCGTCAATGTAAACAGGGGAGTTCGACATGGGACCGATGGATTTCGCCAGCTTTATCCAGTCCTCTTCACGCAGGGTGCCTTGGCGGACGCTCTGCATGTTGACGCGCGCGTCGGAGCAGAGCATACGCAGGGCAATCTGCTCGCGCGGCATTTCCAGCGAGAACACGGCGACGCTTTTGTTCGCGTAGAGTGCGGCGTGGGTGGCGATGTTCATCGCGAAGGACGTTTTGCCCATGGACGGGCGCGCGCCGATGATGATGAGTTCGCCGCCGTGCAGCCCGGTGAGCATGTTGTCCAGCAGGGTGAAGCCGGTCGGCACGCCGGAGACGCGCCCCTTGAGCTTCGCCAGCTCCTCAATGTTGGCGTAGGTGTTGTACAGCACGTCGCGGACGTGAACGAGGCTCTCGCCGGATGCGCGGTTCATCACGATGTCGAAAATCGCCTTTTCCGCGTGTCCGAGCGTCTCCTGCAGGGGATTCTGCTGGCTGTAACACTCCTGCGAAATCTCCTGCGACGCCTTGATGAGCTTGCGCAGGGTGGATTTTTCGGCTACCAAGGTGATGTACGCCTTGACGTTCGCGGTCGTCGGCACGAAGCTCATCAGCCGCATGAGGTACTCCGTGCCGCCGATGCCTTCCAGCGTCCCACGGCGGGTCAGCTCCGCATCGACGGTCACGAGGTCAATCGGGCGCTGCTGATGGTGCAGGGCAACCATCGCCTCGAAGATTTCGCGGTGCGCCGGCTGATAGAAATCGTCGGTGGACAAGGCTTCCGCCGCCTGCAGCACCGCGTTTTCATCCTGCATCATCGCGCCCAGCACGGACTGCTCCGCTTCGACGCTATTGGGCGGCGTCACGCCACGAAATTCTGACATAAACCTCTTTCAAGGGCGCTGCCCTTGACCCGCCAAAGGGTCTTCGACCCTCTGGACTCCCTTTCGCGCGATTGAATTGGCAACACTTTCACGCAGTGTCCGCGTGCAACAGCCAGAGGGCAATGGAAACGGACGAAGTCCGCGGTCGCCCTCTGGACTCCTTCGCGTGCCCTCCGGATGTTGCTGGTTGGGTTATGTTAGTTGGGGAAAACGGAAGGTTCACAAACTATAACAAGTTTCGGTAAAAATCAAGTATGAGAGTGTGCAACCGAAGGGGTGGAGGGGGCGATCGGAAAGCCCCCTCCTCGCCTCCGCAGAGGCGAAACCCCTGCTGCAAACAAAATCCATTATAAATAGGAAGAAAACCTTCCGGCAGACCGGGAGGGCAGCCCCCCGGCGGTGACTGCCTTACTTTACCGCCGCCGCTTCCACATGCACAACCATCTTCGCGGAGATGTCCTTGTACAGGCGAACCTCAATCTCCACATCGCCGACGGCGCGGATGTTCTCGCACTTGATGTCGCGCTTGTCCACCGCAACGCCGTGCTGCGCCTTCAGCTGCTCGGCAACTTCCGCGCTCGTAATTGAGCCGTACAGCCGCCCCTGTGCGCCGCACTTCACCGACATGCTGATGACCTTGCCGCGCAGGGCGTCCGCCTGTGCCGTCGCGTCGGCACGGCGCTGGGCTTCGCGTTCGGCTTCCGCCTTGCGCATCTTCTCAACGCCCTTCATCGCGCCGGGGGTCGCTTCCACCGCCAGCTTCTTGGGGAACAGGAAGTTGCGCGCGTAGCCATCCGCCGCATTCACAATCTGATCCTTCTTGCCGACACCCTTCACATCTTCCAGCAAAATAACCTTCATAATCTGTATCCTCCTTAAATCTTAAAAATCAGGAAAATCATCGTCTTTTCGATGGCGGTCGTCGCGCAGTCCGCGCGGGTCGCGGATTTGGTCGACGCAGCCCGCGAACATCGGCAGAATCGGCACGAACAGCACCATCAGGATGCTTAGGAACCAGCGGCGGCCGCGCGTTGCACCCGCGCGTATCATGGCGAAATTCTGCGCCGAAACGCCCTGCACCGCGAAGCTCCAGAACGCCACACTGCCCAGCAGCGAAGCCGCCAGCGCAACTGTCGCGTTCGTTGTAAACAGCTGCGCCGCGCTCATAAGCAGCAGCACCGCCATGCTGATGCCCAGCGGGGTGGGCATGAACCAGCGGTCGGTGGTCGGCGTGTCCTCCGCATCGGGAAATTTGCGCCAGCACAGCAGCATCCCCAGCGAAAACGCCATGGTTCCTTTGACCAGCAGGTCAGGCATGATGGATGGCAGCGTTCTCTCAATCGTTGCGCGCAGACTCCATTCCAGCTGCTGCAGCACATCCTCGGAAAGCCACGGTAGCACGTTTCCGCCCGTCAGCGCCGCGAGACTTTCCAGCGCCGCCGTGCGTTTTGCATCCAGCGCCGCCAGCCCGGACACATACGCGGAATACAGCACCTGCGGGCGCGTCCGCTCGTTCATCATGACACGCAGAATGTCATAGGACAAGCCCTCATACAGGTCGCCGTACGCCTGATAGCGCTGAAGGAGCATTATCAGCAGCGCGACGACGGCGGCGAAGCAAATCACCGCCCAATACATTGCCATGCGCGATTTGCGGAAGGCGCCGGGCGGCAGGAACAGCATCAGCGCGCCGCCGAAGAGCCAGACGCAGGCGGACGGAATGAGCAGCTTCGGCAGGAGGAGCAGCAGAGAGGAAAATGCGCCGATGACGAGCAGCGGGATGCTGATGCAGAGCAATGTCTGGCAGATTGGCGCGTTGCGGGTCGGCAGGGGCAGTTCCCCCGTGAGGGAGAGCAGCGAAAAGGGCATGAACAGCAGCAGAAGCACCGCCAGCGGCACGCTGCGCAGGCTGAATGTCAAAGCGAATACGATACAAGCGCCCATCATGTACCAATCGGGCCTGCCGACTTTGGCTTTGCCGTACATGCTGTCCTCACCTCCTTGTGTAGGCTCATCCATCTTCCTATTGTACAGCACAATCGCCAAAAAAGCAAGCCGGGGAGGCGCGGATGCACGAAAAAAGGAAGCGCCCGTCGCAGTCGCTTCCTTTATATATGCTGATTTTTTATTTGCCGCGCACAAGCGACTTGCGCTTTGCCAGCTCAGCCACCAGCGCTGCCGGCAGCAAATCCCGATGCGGCTCTTCCTGCGGCACAGCCCCGCGATAGACCGCCAACCTCCGCTGCGTCACCGTGTCCCAGCTGTGCAAATGGCAGATGTAATCCGGCGCTTCCGCCTTGTACTTTGCCACCTTCGCCGGATTCGCCAGCAAATCCGCCAGCTTTGCGCGTAAATCGTCGATATCGCCGCGGCGGAAGGTCACGCCGTGCTCCTGAACGACGGAGGCGCACTCGTCGATGTCGCTTGTCAGCACGCAGCAGCCGTAGCTCATCGCCTCCATCAGCGAAAGGGGCATCCCCTCGACGTCGCTGGGCAGGACGTAGGTGTAAGCGTTGCTGTACAATTCCGCCAGCAGCTGCCCCTGCACAAAGCCGAGGAATATCACGCGGTCGTCGTCCTTTGCCATTTCGCGCAGCTCGTCGAAATATTCCTGCGAGTCGGACGCGCCGCCCGCAATGACCAGCTTCTTGTCCGTCGGCAGATGCTTGTACGCCTCAATCAGGTAGTGTTCGCCCTTTTCCGGCACGATGCGCCCCAGATAGAGGATGTAGTTGTCCTTTTCCAGCCCGTACTGGCGAATCAGCTCCGGCGCGCACGGCTGGTAGCTCGGCACGCCGTTGGGAATCAACAGCGTCTCGCGCCCATAGGTGTCCGCAAAATACTGCTGCATGCCGTGGCTCAGCACAATCAGCTCATCCGCGTGGCGCACCGCCATCTTTTCGCCCAGCCTGATGCACTTGGACGCAATGCCGTTTTGCCATTTCGCGCGCGTCCAGTCCAGCCCGTGTACCGTCACGATGACGCGCTTGCCCATCAGCTTCGGCAGCCAGCAGAACAGCGCCGGCCCTTCCGCGTGCACATGCACCACGTCATAATTGCCCACCGCCGCGCACAGGCAGCCGAAGAAACTTGCGGAAACCGCCGCCAGCCCCTTCTTCTGGATGGTCGGTACATACTTCAGGCTGATGCCGTTGAAATTTTCGGGCTGCGGCTGCTGCTTGTCGGTTCGGTTATAGCACGTCACGGAATGCCCCTGCGCCACCATGCGCTTGGCCAGTTTCCCCACCACAACCTCGATGCCGCCATCATGGGACGGTACGCGCTTCTGTCCGACCATGGCAATTTTCATGTACTTCCGAGCCATCCCTTGCAGCCTCCTTTGTTGCTTGAAATTTCCCATTATGAGGGGGAGGGGAACCCCATCAGCAGCCCCGATGCGTTTTGTTGTACGTTTCGGTGTCATCTGATGCACTCATCATACCACACACATGGGTTAATTGAAACGAAGTTACATCGGTTTTCCGAAATTCTTTCGGTATTCCGCGTATTCCGAAAGTTTTCAGGAAATTTCAGGAAAGATGGCGGCGATTTTTCACAAAATGCCCTGTCCCTTCGCGTCTGTTTTTAGCCGAAAACGATATACTTGCGGTTCAAAAAAACAGCGTTATTTTATGTGTAAGAAAACCGTGTAACAACAAAGAAAAACAGGTTACATAGTGCTATGGCATGCCGCGCGAACGAAACCTGCCAATTTATCCGCTAAATTGCCATATTTATGCTGGTCACTCTTGACATGTTGATTTTTGTCAGGTATAATTTACATATGAACAGCATCGGTGCAGCGCCTCTGGTGGATGCTGTCCGCAGCAATGGGTGTAGCCGGACGAATAGGGGAGGAGAGAAACCATGAAAACGAGCTGGCTCAATGGAAGCAAACGAATCCTGTCAGCACTGCTGATTGCGGCGGCGCTGATGTTTGGCTGGACGCCGCTGGGGGAAGGGAAGGCGCTGGCGGCGACGGATAAGGGGAAACAGTTCGCACAGGCGGCGATGCTGTTTGCGAAGACGGAAGCGGCTTACGCACAGGAAATCTACAAAACAGCGGGTGCAAGCGATACGCCGTTCTTCAGCAACACTGCTTGGTGTGCGGCGTTTGTGTCGGTTATCGCCCGTCAGCTTGGCATCAGCACGAGCGTCATTCCGGACTCGGCAGGTGCGGCGGATTTTGCGCCTGCAACGTCATCCTTCCACCCAATGCTGAATCCGTCGACGTATTCGGCGTACTCTGGGTATTCCAAATACCAGACGCGCTACAATACGGATGTGCTGACGTATGGTCACGGCCTCTATACACCGCAGGTCGGCGATATCGTGGTGCTGAATGAGTACACCTCCAAGGCGGGCACAGCCATCAAAACGGGCTGGCAGCATGTGGGCATCGTGACTTCTGTCAACACGAGCACGAAAAAGGTGAATTTCGTCAGCGGTAACTGGAGCGGTCTCCGCTGCTCGGAAAGCAAAAACTACAACTACGCAGCGGGCGTGCCCACGTCCTTCTCCAACTATACGCAGAATTATGGCATCCTTGGCTTCTTCCATCCGGATTGGAGCAAAGTTTCCAGCCTGAAGAGCGTGTCGGCAATCACGGGCATTTCGCTGTATTCGGACGCATATGGCACGATTTCGGACGGCACAACCATTCTGATGGCGCTTGATGAACAGCAGAAAATTACGCCTTCTGTCACGCCTTCCAACGCGATTTGGAATCCGCAGGGGGACATTTACCGCTTCTACGGTGCGAACAACAGCTATGGCGCAGCGTATGGCAGCCGCAAAACCTCGTCTGTTGCAAAAGACAAAGACTTTACCGGACTTTACTGGGTGAGCAGTGCACCTGAAATCGTCAAGGTTGACCGCAACACAGGGCTGTTGACGGCTGTTGGCAGTGGTACGGCGACCATCACGGTTTATGCAATTGCGGACGGCAAGCGCACGCGTGCAACCGCTGTTAAGACGAGCTTCGACGTGTATGTAGACAGCAACCTGCCCGTCACACGCGAATGGTATCCCTACGAAACGCAGAAGAACATCGAACTGCGCACAACCCCGACGTACAGCAGCAACAACCTCGACGGAACGATTATTGCAGGGACGGAATTGCAGATTGACCTGCTGCATGTGACCAAGGCAGTCGTGAACAGCAAGACGTACTGGTATGCGCCGGTGCAGCTGAACGATGATGAAGTGGTCTACTGCGACATCAGCGACCAGTCGGTGATTCGCCCGATGCGTGCGCCGAGCGGAAACGACTGGTGGAAGTATAAGGTTGTTTGGAAAGACGGCGTGAACATCCGCGCTTTCGCTAACTCTTATCCGACAACAAACATCGTCACAAAGATTCCAACGAATGATACGGTTGAACTTGACCTCAACCACACTGTCACCGAGCCGAAGTTTGGCGACACATGGGCATTTGCGCGCTACAAGCAGGCCGATGGCACATACGTTTACGGCTGGTGCATTGAGAGCGACCCGGAATATACGCAGAGACAGGAACGCGTGGAACAGTTCTGGTATGGTTATGTTCCAAGTCAGGGCTGCGTGGTGTACGTTTACCAAGCGCAGGACATTGACAGCAACATTGTGGCGGCGTATACGGCGGACGACTATTTCCAGCTGGAATTTAACAACACATATCGCGATAACAGCGGTCACTTCTGGGCGGCTGCGGCAGACAATTTTGGCACAGAAATCGGGTACGTTGACCTGAATGATGAATATTCGTCCAGCGGATCAATCACGATGTATCCATCGGTTACGTTTATTTCTGCAACGGAACAGCATTATGCCGAGGTTAGGAGCGGAAGCAGAATCGTCGCAAAGGTTACGCCGTTCGATTCGGCAGCAACGGTATTTACGCTGACTGCGGGCGCAAAGTTCTGGCATGGTGAATTGTTCACTTACACGGATGCGGAAGGTCAGCAGTGGATTCCGATTTATGGTCAGCGCTACTTCGATGGAGGATACGAGTGCTGCGGCTGGATTAAAGCCGGCGAAGGCTATTTTGACGTGAGACAGGAAGCAGCGTATGTGCGGTCTTATTCAGTGAACGGGAAAACGTACAAACTCTATGATGGCCCGATGTCTTGGAGCGATGCGCTCAGCATGGCGGTTGACATGGGGGAAAGCAACGATGCTGTGAATCAGACGCTTGCAACGATTCGCAGTAATGCTGACACGGAAGCCGTGCGTGTCCTGCTGGGCAGCGGCAACATCGACTATGCATGGCTGGGGGCTTGTTCTTCGGATGGCTTGAACTGGACATGGTTCGATGGCTCCGAGATGAAGTACACCTATTGGATGCCGGAACATCCCTACGAATGGCCTGATAGTGCGCTGGTTGCCTATGTCAGCGGCGAATGGACACTCTTTGCAGATGCGCCGCAAATGGCGGTTCAGGGCTTCATCACCGAGCAGTTCACGGGCATCGGGCTGCCGCAGGTGAAGCTGCCCGCGTCGACGTTCTATGTAGATGACGAGGCGTTCGTGGGCAACAGCACGATTCAGTCGGTCGTTGCGCCGGATGGACTGCAGGTCATTGGCACGCGCGCCTTTGCGGACTGCGCGAACCTGAAGTGCATCACCCTGCCGGACTCCGTGTCCCACATCGCGGAGGATGCGTTCGAGAACACGCCGGATGTCGTCATCTTCGCCAGCGTCGGCAGCTACGCGTGGCAGTGGGCGGAGAAGCAGGGCATCCCGCACGGCACGCCGTACATCGAGTAAAATCAGTGGGCGCAGACTTCCCCAGCGGGCGGTCTGCGCCCGTTTTCGCGGAAAAAACTCCGGCTTCACGCAAAAAATCCGCCCAATCCCCCTTGACAAACCGCTTCCCCTGTGCTACAATATCCGTGTTTGAAGCAGAGGCTTGCCCGTCTCTCACCTTGCGCGGCGTATGCTGCCGGGTTCACAGGCTTTTTCCCTTTCAGGCGGATTGACCGCCGAAAAAGGCGCAAACTGCATGTCAGCGACGGGTGGAGTCACCCGCCGCTTTTTCTGTGGTATGGAACAGAAAACGCTGGCTTCAACGAAAATTGGGAGGTGTATGGACATAGCACTCGATCTGATGATCAATGAGGAAATCCGCGACCGGGAAGTCCGCCTGATTGACGAAAACGGCGAACAGCTCGGCGTCATGCCAACAGCCAAGGCGATGGAGCTGGCGGAAGAGCGCGGCCTCGACCTCGCCAAAATCCAGCCCACGGCAAAACCGCCGGTGTGCAAACTGCTGGACTATGACAAGTACCGCTACGAACAGTCGCGGCGCGAACGCGAAAACCGGAAGAATCAGCGGGTCGTCGAAACCAAGGAGGTTCAGCTGTCCGCCACCATCGAGGAGAACGACGTTCTCACGAAGGCGAAAATGGCGCAGAAGTTCCTTCAGGGTGGCGATAAGGTGAAGGTGTCCATCCGTTTCCGTGGCCGCCAGATCACCCATAGCGAAATCGGCATGAAGGTCATGCAGGACTTCGCGGCCCGCTGCGCCGAGGTCAGCTCGGTGGAGCGCCGTCCCATGATGGACGGCCGTCATATGATTATGATCCTGGCCCCCAAGGCGGCAAAGGCTTCCTTCGCTGAAAAGAAGGCCGCCCGCGAAAACACCAAGGGGAATCAAGAACAGGAATAAAACGGCTATCGCAGCTTGCCTGCGCCCCGTTTTATCAGCATTGGAAGGAGGACTACACCATGCCTAAGCAGAAGTCTCACCGTGGTGCTGCCAAGCGCTTTTCCTTTACCAAGACCGGTATCGTGAAGCATAAGCAGATGAACGCCAACCATCAGGTTCGCCTCAAGACCACCAAGCGCACCCGTCACCTGCGCGCTGACGGCATTGTGGACAACGCGGCGGAAGCCAAGACCATCCACAAGCTGCTGCCCTACAAGTAATTAAACCCATTCGCTGGCAAGGAGGATACTCACAATGGCACGTATTAAGAGATCTGTGAACGCTCTGAAGAAGCGCCGCAAGGTCATGAAGCTGGCTAAGGGCTACTGGGGTGCAAAGTCCAAGCAGTACCGCGCCGCGTCCGAACAGGTTGCTCGTTCCCTGCGCTATGCCTTCAAGGGCCGCAAGCTGCGTAAGCGTGATTTCCGCTCCCTGTGGATCACCCGTATCAACGCCGCTGCTCGCCTGAACGGCATGAGCTATTCCACGTTCATCAATGGTCTGAAGAAGCACAACATCACCGTCAACCGCAAGATCCTCGCGGATCTGGCTGTGAACGATGCAGCTGCTTTCACCAAGCTCGTGGAAATCGCCAAGGCGTAATTGTCGCCCAAGCGTTTCATAGCACAAATTCGTCCGATGTTGAAACCGTGTTTCAGCGCCGGACGTTTTTTTGCCCTTTTTTCGGGGCAGGGTACTCACAAATTCAATGGTAGGATAGGTTTTTTTTGTCCAGACTGGTCATCAGCACACGAACTAATACTATTTCCAGATTCAACTGCGCCATCTGCTTGCGCCTTTTTCGTTCTGGCGTCCGCTCACTCCATTTAGCGTAGCGCTGCTACGCTGCATTTCGTTCCCGTTAGCCAGAACGAAAAATTCGCCGCGCATCTTGGCGCATTTTCATTTGGAAATAGTATAAAAACTTTCGCATGAAACCAATAAACATGGGAGACGCCGAAGAAGTCCAGAGGGCGATCGGAAAGCCCTCTGGAATTGCGACAAAGACCAGTTTGGAAGAAAAGTCAACATTGTTGGAGAGATAGAGGAAGTAAGGAAAGCAAAAATGCTCAAAAAGTACATTACCGACCTGAAACACGAATTCTCCGGCTACAACGCCGGCAAACTCCTCAAGGACATCCTGAGCGGCATCACAGTGGCGGCGGTGGCGCTGCCGCTTGCCCTCGCATTCGGCGTGTCCTCCGGCGCGGACGCCGCCGCGGGGCTTGTCACCGCCATCATCGGCGGACTTGTCATCGGGCTGCTTGGCGGCGCGTCCTTCCAAATCAGCGGCCCGACCGGGGCCATGAGCGCCATCCTCATCGGCATCGTCGCCCAGTACGGCTTGCAGGGCGTGTTCGTCGCGTCGCTTGCGGCGGGCGTGATTATCCTGCTGGCAGGCATCCTCCGCCTCGGCAAGCTCGTCAACTTCATCCCGACCAGCGTCGTGATGGGCTTCACCAGCGGCATCGCGATTATCATCGCCTTGGGGCAGGTGGACAACTTCTTCGGCACGCACTCCGTCGGCACAAGCGCGCTGGAAAAGCTGTGGAGCTACACCAGCGTCGGATTTACCCCCAACTGGCAGGCGGTCGCCATCGGTTTGCTGGTTGTGCTGTTCATGGTCTTCTGGCCGAAAAAGCTGAACGCGAAGGTGCCGGGGTCGCTGCTGGCGATTATTCTGGCGACCGTCGTGACCGAAATTGCGGGGTTCGATTCGCTGGCGAAGGTGGGGGACATCCCGAAAAGCCTGATGCTGGACAACCGCCTGAACCTCGGCGCGGTCAACCTCGACATGCTCCAAAACCTCGTCAGCCCGATTGTCTCCATCGCCATGCTGGGCATGATTGAGTCGCTGCTGTGCGGCGCGAGCGCATCCCGCATGAAGGACGAAGCCTTCGACGCGGATCGTGAGCTGATTGCGCAGGGCGTGGGCAACATCCTGCTGCCGTTTTTCGGCGGCGTGCCCGCAACGGCGGCGATTGCCCGCACGTCCGTCGCCATCAAGTCCGGCGAGCAGACCCGCGTGACCGGCGTTGTGCATTCGCTGGTGCTGCTGCTGGCGATGGTGCTGCTGGGCGGCGTGATGAGCCGCCTGCCGCTGAGCGCGCTGGCGGGTGTGCTGATGGTGACGGCGTGGCGCATGAACGAGTGGCACGGCATCAAGACGATTTTCAGCCGCAAGGTGTGGACGGGCGTGGCGCAGTTCCTGATTACGATGGTGTCCACCGTCGTCTTTGACCTGACCGTCGCCATCGTCATCGGCATTGTGACCGCGCTGCTGATGTTCGTCTGGAACGCCGCACGCCTGACCATCGAAACCGAGCCGGTGGACAAGGTGCGGCTGGAGCGCCTGCACCGCATGGGCAAGCCGGTGGATGAATCCCGCGCGAAAAGCATCCTCGTCAGCTATGTGAACGGTTCGCTGTTCTTCGCGAACTGCGCGGATTTGAAGAGGAAGCTGCTTTCGGTGGATTTTACCGGCTGTGAGCACCTGATTCTCTCCCTGCGCGGCGTGTCCGCGACCGACATCTCCGGCGTGCAGACGCTGATGGAGGTGTGCACGCTGATTGCGCAGAAGGGCGTGACCGTCTCGATTTGCGGCGTGCATGAGAACGTCGCGGGCTTCTTCCAGAAAGTCGGTCTGACCGACCAGCTGGGCGCGGCGGCGTTCTACCCGAATGCCTCCGAAGCGGTGATTGACACGCTGGCGCAGGAACAGGCGGAAGCGTGAGCAATTAGGAATTAAGCAGGAAAACCGCATTCTGTTCTTAATGCTCCGATAAAAGCCAATAAACATGGGAGTGCACTGCGAAGGGGTCAAGGGGGCGACCGCAAAGCCCCCTTGTCGCTCCCGCAGGAGCGAAATCCCCTGCGTTTGGGAAAGAGTGGCTATGGTCGCAAGACCAGCAACTTGGTCGCGCCCATTTGGCGCGACACAGCACAGTTGTTGGATAGAGCGGCTTGGGGGGCGCGTCTGAGGACGCGCGAAGTTACTGGCAGGGACGCTTCGCTGCCTGCACCTTTGTTGGTTATTCCCTTTGAGTGGGTTTGACGAGGAACAGTTGGGGCGTTGCCCCAAACCCCACAAGGGACGCTGTCCCTTGACCCTGCAAGGGGCATTGCCCCTTGACCCTTTTTTTGCGCCCCGGCTTGGTCACTTTTCCATACAACAAATGCCCCGGCAGTTTTTGTGCTGTCGGGGCATTTACCTTTTCCTTTATTCCTCCGGCTTTTCTACTCGAATAATCCGTTCAATCACCGGCTGATTCGCCTTGGCGACCGTCCCATTCCGATCCGTCACCGGCGTATGCTCGCAAATCGCGTCCACAACCTCCATCCCACTGATGACCTTGCCGAACGCGGCGTACTGCCCGTCCAAATGCGGCGCATCCGCGTGCATGATGAAGAATTGGCTGCTGGCGCTGTCCATCGCGCTTGACCGCGCCATCGACAGGACACCGCGCGTGTGTTTTAGGTCGTTCTGCACGCCGTTGGCGCTGAATTCGCCCTTAATCCGCTGGCTTGAACCGCCCGTGCCGTTGCCGTTCGGGTCGCCGCCCTGAATCATGAAGCCGGAAATGATGCGGTGGAAGGTCAAGCCGTCGTAGAAGCCGCTGTCCACGAGGGAAAGGAAGTTCGCGACGGTGATGGGTGCGGTGTCGGCGTACAGCTCCGCGACAATCGTGCCGTAGTCCTTCACGTCGATTTGGACGTAGGATATGCCGGTCAGGGGCGCGTCCGTCGGCGCGTCGGCGGCGGGGGAGTCCGCGTTCTTGGCGGAACAGCCCGTTAAAATCAGCAGCAAAATCAGCAGAAGCGGCAAAATTCGTTTCATTTTCATGTCTCCTTTATAGGATGTAATCCATCGCCATCATCAGCGAAAATCCGACGGCGAACAGCACCGTGCCGACATTCGTGTGCGTGCCCTGCGCCATCTCCGGCACAAGCTCCTCGACGACGACGTAGAGCATCGCGCCCGCGGCGAAGGACAGCATCACGGGCATCATCGGGGCGAAAACCGCCGCCAGCCCGATGGTCAGCAGCGCGCCCAGCGGCTCAACCGCGCCGGAAAGCATCCCCAGCGTGAACGCCTTCTTGCGGCTCATGCCCGCCTGACGCAGGGGCATGGCGACAATCGCGCCTTCGGGCACGTTTTGCAGGGCGATGCCGACGGCAAGGGCGAACGCGCTGGCGAAAGATACGCTGCCGACCTGCTCCGGCTGCATACTGCCCGCGTAGACCACGCCGACCGCCATGCCCTCTGGCAGATTATGCAGCGCGACGGCGAGCGCGACCATCATCGACCGGGGGAGCGACGTGCGCAGCCCCTCCTGTTCGCCGTCCAAATGGACGTGGGGGACGAGTCGATCCAGCAGCAGCAGGAAGAGAATCCCCAGCCAGAACCCGATCGTCGCGGGCAGGAACGACCATGCGCCCAAGTCCGCCGCGCCCTCCAGCGCCGGAATCAGCAGACTCCATATGCTTGCCGCAACCATCACGCCCGCCGCGAAGCCGCTCAAGCCCTTCTGCACCTTTTCTGGCAAGTCGCGCTTGAGGAAGAAAACCAGCGCCGCGCCCAGCGTTGTGCCGAGAAAGGGCACGAGCAGCCCTTGCAAAACCTGTGTGTTCATGAAAAGTGGATACCTCCTTCATTCGCGGATGTTCACCTCCGCGTTTTTCTTGCATGAACACATGGTATCACACCCGTTTTTTCCTGTCAAGGGGCAAAAAAAACGGCGAAAATGCAAAATTGCCGCTGCTGTCATCCAGAAAAACATAATTAGTGCAGCAAAAGCCCTTGCTATATGCGCCTGCATGGTGTATGATGAAAAACGTGAAAGGCGAAAGTATCGCCTCTCGACAAGGGCGTCGGGACTCCGCATCGGCGGGTTCTGCGCCGATGGTAATACCATTTCCGGATTCACCTGAACCAGCTGCTTGTGCCTTTTCCCCGCTGGCGTCCGCTCATTCCACTTAGCGTAGCGCTGCTACGCTGCGTTTCATTCGCGTTAGCCAGCGTGAAAAATTCACGGCGCATCTTGGCTCATTTTCATCCGGAAATAGTATCAAGCATGTTTATGATTTGAAAGGAGTCCTGCATCATGGCGAATTATTGCCAGCGCGTTCTTGACGATTTGAAGGTTCGCTACGCCCACGAGCCGGAATTCATTCAGGCAGCGACCGAAATTTTGACGACCCTTAAGCCCGTTATCGAACGGAACGAAGAGAAGTATGAAGCGGCGGGACTGCTCGAACGCTTCGTGGAGCCGGAGCGCATCATCACCTTCCGTGTGCCGTGGATCGACGATCAGGGCAAGGTGCAGGTCAACCGCGGCTACCGCGTGCAGTTCAACAGCGCGATTGGCCCGTACAAGGGCGGTCTGCGCCTGCATCCCAGCGTCAACCAGTCGATTTTGAAGTTCCTTGGCTTTGAGCAGATTTTGAAGAACAGCCTGACCGGTCTGCCCATCGGCGGCGGCAAGGGCGGCTCCGACTTCGACCCCAAGGGCAAGAGCGACAACGAAGTGCAGCGCTTCTGCCAGTCCTTCATGACTGAGCTGTACCGCTACATCGGCAAGGACACCGACGTGCCGGCGGGCGATATTGGCGTCGGCGCACGCGAAATCGGCTACCTGTACGGCCAGTACAAGCGCATCACCGGGCTGTATGAAGGCGTGCTGACCGGCAAGGGTCTGACGTGGGGCGGCAGCCTCGCGCGCAAGGAGGCCACCGGCTACGGTCTGTGCTACTTCACGCAGGCGATGATGGAGCGCAACGGCAAGACCATTGCGGGCAAGACGGTTGTCGTGTCCGGTTCGGGCAACGTCGCCATCTACGCGGTGCAGAAGATTACCGAAATGGGCGCGAAGGTCGTCGCCATGAGCGATTCCAACGGCTACATCTACGACCCCGACGGCATTAAGCTGGATGTGGTCAAGCAGCTGAAGGAAGTGGAGCGCAAGCGCATCAAGGAGTATGTCAAGGCGGTTCCGACCGCGACCTACACCGAGGGCTGCTCCGGCATCTGGACGATTCCCTGCCAGATTGCCCTGCCCTGCGCAACGCAGAACGAAATCAACGAAGCATCCGCCAAGGCGCTGATTGCCAACGGCGTGGAAGCAGTCGGCGAAGGCGCGAACATGCCCTCGACGCTGGAAGCCACCGCGGCGTTCCAGCAGGCGGGCGTGCTGTTTGCCCCGGCGAAGGCTGCCAACGCGGGCGGCGTGGCGGTTTCCGCGCTGGAAATGAGCCAGAACAGCCAGCGCCTGAGCTGGACGTTCGAGGAAGTGGACGCGAAGCTGAAGGACATCATGGTGAACATCTTCGCCAAGGTGGATTTGGCGGCGCACGAGTACGCCAAGGAAGGCGATTACGTCGCGGGTGCGAACATTGCGGGCTTCCTGAAGGTGGCCGACGCGATGATGGCGCAGGGCGCGGTGTAATCAGCAGGTAAAAATCAGCAGTATCAAAAAACCGGCAGAGCAATTTCGCCCTGTCGGTTTTTTGTATGCGGATAGTAGGTTTTTCACGGAATTTTGGGGGAAGAGCAGCTTGGGGCGCGTCTGCGGACGCGCAAAGTTACTGGCAGGGACGCTTCGCTGCCTGCACTTTTGTTGAGCGCGTTTGACATACTGATCTCCCGCGGAGCAGTTGGGGCGTTGCCCCAAACCCCAGCAGGGACGCTGTCCCTGCACCCTGCAAGGGACAGCGTCCCTTGACCCTTTTTCGCGATTGAGTTGGTCGCGCTTCCATGCTCCTTCCGCGTGCAGCTTTTTTGGTGCTTCGCCCTACTATATTACGCAATTTCCAGCGCAATCTCCATCATCTGCGTGAAGGTGTTCTGCCGCGCTTCGGCATCCAGCTCCTCGCCCGTGAAGGGATTGTCAGAAATGGTGCAGATGGTCAGCGCGTTCTTGCCCAGCCGCGCCGCGTTCAGGTACAGCGCCGCCGCTTCCATCTCCACCGCCAGCACGCCCAGGCCTTGCAGTACCTGCCCCGGCGACGGCTGCGATTCGTCATAGAAAATATCCGACGAGTACAGCGCACCCGGCACGGGGGTCACGCCGAGCTTCTTGGCCGCTTCCATTGCGGCAGAAAGCAGCGCGTAGGAACAGCAAGGCGCGACGTTCCCACGGAAACCGTACTGCTGCCCGAAATTGCTGTTCGTGTACGCGCTCATGCCCAGCACGATGTCGCGCACTTTCAGCTTCTGGCTGAGCATCCCCGCCGTGCCGACGCGGATTATATTTTCCACACCATAGAACTTAAACAACTCATAGGAGTAGATGCCGATGGAGGGCATCCCCATGCCGGACGCCATCACGGACACGCGCTTGCCCTTGTAGGTGCCGGTGTAGCCCTGCACGCCGCGCGTGTTGTTGACCAGCACGGCGTTTTCGAGGTAGTTGTCCGCAATGAACTTCGAGCGCAGCGGGTCGCCGGGCATGAGGACAGTGCGGGCGAAATCGCCTTCCTTGGCGGTAATGTGCGGGGTCGGAATCATGTCAGTCGCTCCTTTTCAGGTTGGTACCCTGATTATACCATAGAATCGGGATTTTCGCAATCCGCTGATTGCAGCACTTCGCGCAGATTATCGAAAATGCGCGCGTTCGCCGCCATGTGCGCCATCGGGCGGTCGTAGACGACGCTTCCGCCGCGGATGTCGCCGCAGCGCCCGCCAGCTTCCTCAATCAGCAGCGTCCCCGCGCAGTAGTCCCACGGCTGGAGCCGCCACTCGAAGTGCCCATCGCTGATGCCGCGCGCCACGTCGCACAGTTCCCGGCAGGCGCTGCCCGTCCGGCGCACATCGGCGATTTTCGGCAGCAGCGTCGAAACTGTCCGCCCGGTCAGCGAAAACAACTCCTCGTAGTACGGCGCAGAGCCGAAGCCAATCAGCGCCTTGTCCATCGGCGTGTCCGACACGCGGATGCGCTCGCCGTTGCAGGTCGCGCCCTTGCCGCGTTCAGCGAGGTACATTTCGTCCAAGTACGGGTCGTACAGCCCGCCGAAAACGGGAAGTTTATTTTCCACCGCGCCGATGGAAATCATCGAGCAGCGGCGGCGGCGGAAGTAGTTCGTCGTGCCGTCGATGGGGTCGATGATGAAGGTCAGCGCGTCGGTGAGGACGTGCCGCTCCTCCTCCTCGGCGAGGAATTTCGCGCGCGGATACGCCCTTTGCAGCGCATCGACGAGATAGAACTGCACCGCAATGTCCGCCTCGGTGACGAAATCGGCGTGATGCCCCTTGCTGAACACCTTCGGGGACTGGTAGTCAAGCATCATGTGCCCGGCGGCGCGAAGAAGCGAGTTGAGTTCGTTCATGCGGAAAACGACCTTTCTTGATTGTTAGGGGATACGATACGCCCAATCGGGATTCCGCTGATTGATTTCTTCCTCTGTTTCAAAGTGCGTGTCGGGGTTTAGCGCGGTGATTTCGCATTCGTCCGGGAAGGCGCGGAAGCCCACAAATTCCACCGACGCGGGCAGGGTGACGGCGGACAATTCCGTCTGCTCCCAATCGTAGTAGTAGAAGGCAAATTCTCCGATGCGCGTCACGCCCTCCGGGATTTCCACCGCGCCCAGCCCGCAGTTTGCGACGCAGTAGGCGGGAATTTCCGTCAGCGTTGCCGGGAAGCGCAGCAGCTGAATCTCCCAACAGCCGTAAATGCTGCAATCGGACAGTTCGCGGACGCCGTCGGGGAGAATCAGCGCCGCCAGCGGGGAAAAATCGCCCGTGTACTGCCCGTCCAAGGCGTAAGGACCGATGGATTCCAGCGTGTCCGGCAGGCGGATTTCGTTACCCGCAGGTTTCCAGTTATCCAGCGCGGAATCGCCCAAGCGACGGACGGCGGGAATCGGCTGCCCCTGACTGGACGGCGCGGCGTACAGCAGCGTCTGCGTGTCGCGGTCAATCAGGAAGCCGTTTTCGCAGGAATAGCGCGGGTTGCCGTTCGGAAAGTCGATTTCCGCGTAGACGTGAAAAAAACTGCCTTCCGCGAGCATTGTTAGCGTGGAGGGAAAGGAAATCTGCGTTGCTGCGTGACAGCATTGAAACGCATCTGCTTCCACACGCTGAACGCCCTCTGGCAGCACAATGCCGAACAAAAGGCTATCGGCACAGGATTCAGATGTGTTCAACGCATTCGCCGCAATTGCCACGACAGGAGTTCCGCCCAATTCTGACGGAATTTCCAGCACGTCGGGGACTTCTGGCTGGTTAAAGAAGCGGGAACAGTCGAGCAGAACCGCGCCGCGCGACGAAAGCTCGTAGTCGAACAGCCCATCTGAATAGAGAGCGTCCGCCGCTTCGTCGCCATACCAGTCATATTCGGGGATTCGCTCGGCGTACTCCGCAGCAGTCTCAAAATGAACCTGCGGGTTCAAAGCCGTCACGTCGCATTCGTCCGGAAACGCGCGATAGCCCACAAATTCCACCGACGTGGGCAGGGTGACGGCCCCAATGATTTCGCCCGTGAACCAGTCCACCGCGTGCGCGCCGATGCGGGTCACGCCGTCGGGGATGGTCAGCGCGATCAGCTGGCAGTCCCAAAAGCAGTAATCCGGGATTTCCCGCAGCGACGCGGGCAGGTGAACTTCCTGCAAATCGGTGCAATAGAAGGTATAGGGCGACAGTTCGGTGATGCCGTCAGGGAAGGTGACGCGGGTCACGCCGCAGTCATAGAAAATGTAGCTGCCAACGCTTTCCAGCGTGTCGGGCAGAACGGGGTCGTCATCGTCGTCCCAGAGCCAGTTCATCAGCGAACAGTCCCCCAGACGGCGGACGGCGGGCAGCGGATTGCCGTGGCTCGACGGCGCGGTGTACAGCAGCGTCTGCGTAGTATTGTCAATCAGGAAGCCGTTTTCGCAGGAATAGCGCGGATTGCCGTTCGGAAAGTCGATTTCCGCGGGAATCCGGCCGAAACAGCCCTCCGGGATGATTTCCAGCGACGCGGGCAGGGTGACGTTCGCCGCGTAGAAGCAGTCGGCGAAGGTGTCGGCGTCCAGCGCGCGGAGACCTTCGGGGAGCACAACCTCGAACGGCGCATCTACAGGGCAGCCGTCCAGCGAGCAGAACACCCAACCGCCAATCGCCGTGACGGGACAGCCGCCCAGCGTCGCCGGAATCTCCAGCGAAACCGGCGGGTCAGCGAACATATACAGTGAATCCGCCTGCATCGCGTCCCAGTCGCAGCCAGTCAAGGTCGCTTCGCCATCCGCAATCTGGTAGAAGAACGCGCCGTCGCGGCGACTTTCGGCATCTTCCGCCAAGGCGGTCAGCGGGAGAAGCAGCAAAATCAGCACCCAAAGCAGCTTTTTCATGCGGAAACCTCCTTCGTGAATCGAATTGGGGAGAAACTGTGGATAACCATACAACGATTCAGCGAATGGGATTCTTCCAGCGGGCAGGAAAAATCGTTACCTATTTATATAGCGCGATTGGGCAGCAGCCGTACCATCACCAGCTCGCACGGACACCACAGGCGCGGCGCACAGGCGGAGTTCGTCATGCCGCGGCTGATGAACAGTTTGTCATCAAAATAAAACCCGCTCGTCAATTTCGGGAAAAGCCCCTGACCCGGCGAGTAAATTCCTTGCGAACCAATCCGCACCTGCCCGCCGTGCGCGTGCCCCGCGAGCGTCAGGTCAATGTCCAGCCCCTGCACCAGCGGCGCGAAATACTCCGGGTGGTGGCAGAGCAGCAGCTTGAACCCGTCCCGCGCCGCCATGGCTTGCAGGAACGGCTTTTTTGCGTCCATCTGCGCGCGAACGGGCGGCATTCCCGGCATTTTCCGCGCGCTGCTGACTCCGCCGAGGGTGATGCCGCGGAAGTCCACAAAGCAGTCGTCCAGCACAGTCACGTCGCTTTTCTGTACCAAAGGAAGGTATTCCGCGATGTCGGGCAGCAGCCGCTCGTGGTTGCCGAGGTTGTAGAACGTGGGGGCGACGCGCGGCGCGAGGTCGAGGAAGCGCGCGGCGTTGCGCCATCCGTGGCGGCTGTGGCGGTTGACGAGGTCGCCGCCGATGAGGATTGCGTCGCAGTCCTGCATGAGGGCAAGCGCCTCATCCGCATCGCCGTTGTGGAAATCCGCGGCAAATGCGAATGTTAACGGCTGGGTAATTTTATCCGACGTGACGGTGATGGTGTTCTTCTGCATCATGCGTGTGCCCTCCGAAGCAGCAGGATGCCCGGCAGCAGCGTCACCGCGGCGAAAACCGCCTGTGCGCCGCTGAGCAGCAGCAATGCGCGGGTGACTTGCGCCTGCGCGATGGACGAGAGCGGGTGGAGCAGCCCCGGCAGGTTGAGCAGCAGCGCAGGGAGCAGCAGCAGCAGCGCGGCGAGGCCTGTGGCGGTGAGCGTTGCGCCGATGCGGACGCGGCGGCAGCAAAGCAGGAGCAGAATCGCCGCCAGCAGACAGACCGCGCCGCTGATTTCGACCGCGTGGAGCAGACGTGGGAGGCTGCATTTCTGTGCCGCCAGTCCGCCGAGCAATTCCATCAGGCTCTGCCGGATGGGGAAGGAATATCGCTGGACAAACTGCGAGAGGGGGTAAACGACCTCGTCGCGGGCGGTGGCGCGGCGAAAATCCGCATCCACGCGGGTTTGGAAGCCTTCATCCGCCATGACAAGGGCGACCATTTCGCGCTCATCGAGGGGGGCGGGAGCGGCGGGCAGTTCCTCCGCATCGGTGCGGAAGAAGTCGTGCCAATAAACCGCAAGTTCCGCCTGATACGCCGCGCAAGCGCCGGACAGGGGGGCAAGCGCAGCGTCGGAGAGGGCAAAATCCGCCTGAATCTGCGCGGCGTTCCACTCGGTTTTGTGCTGACTTTCTTTTTCGCTGGATGACAGGACAGACGCGGCAAACGTGCGCGTGGTGGCGAAGAAAATCAGCCCGCACAGCAGCGAAACGAGCAGCAGCACGGCGGTCAGGAGAGAGCAAAAATACTGCGAAAGCGCCGAATCAGCGCGATTTGGGCGCATCACGGCAGCACCGCCACGTTGAGCAGCGCGTGGACGAAATCCTGCCCGCCGAGGAGGACGGCGAGGCAAAGAAACACCGTCAGCAGCACGAAGGGCAGGAGCAGCAGGGGGAGAAAATGCTTGGTGGGCATGGGACACCTCCGGGGTAATTAGCAATGAGGAATGAGCGATTTTGAGGGATAAACAAGAGGTTACGACGGGCGGCATACGGGGTGGTCGCGCCCATTTGGCGCGACACAGCACGGTTGTTGGAAAGAGCGGCTTGGGGGCGCGTCTGCGGACGCGCAAAGTTACTGCGCAGGGACGCTTCGCTGCCTGCGACCAAGGCTGCCACGCTTGAATTTTCCTTTTGAGTGGTTGCCCGTGAAGCAGTTGGGGCGTTGCCCCAAACCCCAGCAGGGACGCTGTCCCTGCACCCTGCAAGGGACATTGTCCCTTGACCCTTTTTGGGCTGCCCGGCTTGGTTACGCTTCCAAACTTAGTGGTGTCTGGTGCTTTCCCTTGTGCGGCGGCGCTTCTTTTGAATCTGCTCCGCCTGGGGCTTTTCCCCCTTTAATTCCAGCAGCTGGTCACGGAGCTTCGCCGCCTGCTCGAAGTCCAGCGCCTTCGCCGCCGACAGCATCTGGTCTTCCACCTGCTTCATCAGCGCGTTCCGCTCGTCCTCGCTCATCGCGGCGGGCGCGCTTTCTTCCGCCTTCTTCGTAATCTCCAGCACCTGATGCACCGCGTTGCGCACCGACTCCGGCGTGATGCCGTGCACGCGGTTGTACTCCTCCTGAATCGCGCGGCGGCGGTTGGTTTCGCTGATGGCGCGCATCAGGCTGTCCGTCATCACATCGGCGTACATAATCACCCGACCATCGACATTTCGCGCGGCGCGCCCGATGGTCTGCACGAGCGACGTTTCCGAGCGCAGGAAACCTTCCTTGTCCGCGTCGAGAATCGCGACGAGCGATACTTCGGGCAAGTCCAGCCCCTCGCGCAGGAGGTTGATGCCCACCAGCACGTCATATTCGCCGAGCCGCAGCCCGCGAATCAGCGCCATGCGATCCATCGTCGTCACGTCGCTGTGCAGGTAGCGGACGCGGATGTCCATGCTTTGCAGGTACTCCGTCAGGCTCTCCGCCATCCGCTTGGTGAGCGTCGTCACCAGCACGCGCTGTTTTTTCGCCACGACTTGGTGGATTTCGCCCACGAGGTCATCCACCTGACCGGTCGCCTTGCGGAGGATGATTTTGGGGTCAAGCAGCCCGGTCGGGCGGATAATCTGCTCCACAATCTGGGATGCGTGGCTAATTTCATACGGGCCGGGCGTTGCGGAGACGAAAATCGTCTGCCCGATGCGCTGCTCAAATTCCTCGAACAACAGCGGACGATTGTCAAACGCCGACGGCAGCCGGAAACCATATTCGACAAGCTGCTCCTTGCGCGCGCGGTCGCCGTTGTACATGGCGCGAATCTGCGGCACGGTGACGTGGCTCTCGTCGATGAAGCACAAAAAGCCCTTGGGGAAGTAGTCCAGCAGGGAATAGGGCGCGTCGCCGGGCTTTCTGCCATCGAAATAGCGCGAATAATTCTCGATGCCGCTGCAATAGCCGATTTCGCGCATCATCTCGATGTCGTAATTCGTCCGCTGGGCGATTCGCTCCGCCTCCAGCAGCTTGCCTTCCTTCGTGAACTTGTCGACCTGCTCCTTCAAATCGCGCTCGATGACGGCAATTTTCTCCGGCAGATTCGTCTGGTCAGTCGCGTAGTGCGTCGCGGGATAGACGCTTGCGTGCTCCAGCGACGCCAGCGTGTGCCCGGACACGACCTCGAACTCGCTGATGGACTCGATTTCGTCGCCGAAGAACTCAATCCGCAGGCCATGCTCCTTGCCGCCCGCGGGGATGATTTCCAGCACGTCGCCGCGCACGCGGAACGTCCCGCGCTCAAACTCCACGTCGTTGCGGTCGTACTGGATGGCAATCAGCTGGCGGATGAGGTCGTCGCGCCCAATCGCCATGCCCGGCCGAAGGGACACCATCTGCCCCTCGTACTCGCTGGGGTCGCCCATGGAATAAATGCAGCTGACCGACGCGACGATAATCACGTCCCGCCGCTCCCGAAGCGCTGCCGTCGCGCTGTGGCGGAGGCGGTCGATTTCCTCGTTGATGGCGGCGTCCTTCTCGATGTAGGTGTCCGACGACGCGATATACGCTTCCGGCTGATAGTAATCATAATAGGAAACGAAATATTCCACCGCGCTGTCGGGGAAGAACGCCCGGAACTCCGAGCAGAGCTGCGCCGCCAGCGTTTTGTTGTGCGCAATCACCAGCGTCGGGCGCTGCACCTGTGCAATCACGCTTGCCATCGTGAACGTTTTGCCCGACCCGGTCACGCCCAGCAGCACTTGCCCCTTCATGCCCGCGTTGACGCCCTTTGTCAGCGCCTCAATCGCCTGCGGCTGATCCCCGCTTGGCTGATACGGCGCTTTCAGCACGAACTTCCCGCGCGTCTCGTCCATCCGCCAATCCTCCCTTGCCTGTTTGTCTGATTATCATACCACGTTTGCTTTTTTCTGTGAAGGGGAACAGGGGGAAGAAGGGGGAAATAGGCGTGCAATTTCTATGATATGGATTTGCGGATTGATTGACGAAGTGCGCTGCACCATGCTATAATAAGAAAGCAAACTGCGCAGGGAGGTGTTTTCGTGAGCCAATTTCTGTTGCAAGATGGATTGTCGATTGAGATTCTGCAAGCGCTGTCATTCCGCACGAAGCTGGGGCTTTCCTTGAAAAACAGCCTTGCGCATTTTGAAAAAGGCAGTCTTATGGCGGAAATAAAGGAAATCGCGGCTTGGTATGATGAACACGAAGCGTTGGAACAGCTTGCGCTGGACTACCGCGTCAAGTCAATGGAATCAGCGTCGCATAAATATGACCGCTATTTTCCGAACAAACCAGCCGCTAAAGTGTTCAATGATTTGCTGGGCTTTCGCTCTCTGCGCGACGATTATGATGAAATCCGAAACAGTCCGCCGTTGGACGCACTGCGAATTGTGGATATGTCACAAGGAAAAGCGAATGATGGTGGCTACCGTGGTGTACATGTGTACTATCAGTTAGATAACTTTCACTATCCTATTGAAATTCAGTACAACACCTACTTTGACCGTCAACTGAACAACTGGCTGCATAAATACTTGTACAAAAAGCAGCATCCTCTTGCTGCTGGCGCTCAAATGCGCGCTCTCTATGAGCAGGGAAAAATCAAGAATGAATCAGAATTTCAGGAGGAATTAGCCCATGTGTTACGTTGTTGCGAAGAATGCCAATAAAATCGGAAGCGTCGCTATTCGCATGAAACTTGGCAAAGCGGTCGTTCAGCTGAAAGAGGAAATGAACGACCAGTATCTCAGCAAGCATATCCAGTTTGTTACCATCAGCCGCCCGTCCGCGTATGGCGAATATGCACAGTACCATTTTGTGGATACGATTCCGGAGTTCAAGGCGGAAGTCGCGAAGCTGTAAGCCCCAAATCCCCCAACAGAAAACAGCCCGAATCTGCTGAAATTCGGGCTGTCTCCGGGGTGCGGGAGGTTGCTGACTCCGCGCCCCAAGGAAGGAAAGGGAAAGGAAAAAGGAGGAGAAAAGGAGTGAAAACCATGTCATGCAGGGCGCAGAGGGCGATGCGCCGCGTCCGCTGAAATCCTTATTCCGCCGTGTCGTGCGCTGGAACTTCTGGTGCAGCAGAAGCGTCCTTCGCGGATTCGGCGGAACCCACTTGTTTATCCGGCAGTTCCTTCATCAGGATGGCCGCGACGACCAGCGGTTCCATCAGCAGCTTCATAGACGCCTCCTTTCTGTGCTTCCCGCCTGACAGTGTTGATTCTACCCGCCCAGCATGACGTCAGCATGAAGGAAATGTGACGCTTTGCTGAAAATCCATGAATAAATTGCAAACTTGCCCTTGACACAGGGGATTTTGTTTGCTACAATAGCAACACACGTTGCGCAACGTGCGTTGCTGAAAGGAGATGCCCCATGCCGCCCGCCTGCCGATTCACCCGCGAGCAAATCGTCGCCGCCGCCCTTGCCATCACCCGTGAGCGCGGCTTCGACGCCGTTACCGCCCGCGCCATTGCCGATACTCTGCATTCGTCCTCCAAGGTGATTTTCAGCGCCTTTTCGGGCATGGACGACCTGCTTGCCGCCACAATTGATGCCGCGGACGCACAATACCGTGCTTACAGCGCTGATTTTGTCCGCGATTCTGCCGATCCGCCCTACAAAGCCGTCGGCACGGCATACATCCGCTTCGCCCGAAACGAGCCGAACCTCTTCCACCTGCTCTACATGCGCGACCGCCGCCGGGAGGATCACAGCGGCGACGCGGAGAACATCGCCGTGCTGGTGGACTTCCTGATGGCGAAACTATCCCTCACCCGCGAGGACGCGACGCTCCTGCACATCGAAATGTGGGCGTACGTCCACGGCATTGCGGTGCTGTGCGCGTCCGGGCAGCAGAATTGGGACGACGCGCTCATCAGCCGGATGCTGACCGACGGCTTCGAGGGCATCAAGAGCAGATTTCAGAAGAACGAGCAATGAGCAATGACGAATAAATGTGCGTGTTCGCCTTCACAAAAATACGGATTCATGCTATCATAAAGGAGGAAAATCCCCATGCGCCGCTATGCGTATCTTGACCATATTCGCTGGATGACGGTTCTGCTGGTCATTGTTTACCACGTCTGCTACCTCTTCAACGGGGTCGGCATCTTCGGCGGTGTGCCGGATGCGCGAAACCTGCCGTTTCTGGATACCATTTCCGGCACGGTGTACCCGTGGTTCATGGTGCTGCTGTTCGTCGTGGCGGGCATGTGCGCCCGGTTCGCACTTGTCCAGCAGGGGAATCGCGCGTTCCTGCGCAATCGGGCGCGGAAGCTGCTTGTGCCGTCAACCTTGGGGCTGTTCGTGCTGCAATGGGTGACGGGGTATCTGAATATCCGCATGGGCGGCGCGGTGGATACCATCCCGAAGCCCTTGCTGTACCCGATTTCGGTGCTGTCGGGCATCGGGCCGCTGTGGTTCGTGCAGCTGCTGTTTTTGTTCAGCGCGATTTTGGTGCTGATTCGCAGAATCGACCGGAATGACCATCTTTTCCGCCTCGGCGAACGCACCCCGTCGTGGCTGATTTGCGCCTTTGCCCTGCTGATTTGGGGCGCGGCGCAGGTCGGCAACATGCCCGTCATCACCACCTACCGCATCGGGATTTACCTGACGGCGTTCCTGCTGGGGTACGCGGTGTTCGCGCACGAATCGGTGATGGAACGCGTGGAGCGGATGCGCTGGGGGACACTGGCGGCGGCGGTCATCGGCGCGGTGGCGTACGGCGCGTGGACGAACGGGCAGAATTTCACCGACGCGGCGTATCTGCAAAGCCTGTGGGCGAATGTGTACCTGTGGGCGGCGGTGCTGGCGATTCTGGGCAATGCGCGCCATTATCTCCATCAGGAGACAGCGGTGTCGCGCTTTTTCACCCAGCGGAGTTACGCGCTGTATGTTGTGCACTACCCCGTACTGCTGCTGACGGCGAGTCTGCTGACCGAGCGGACGACGCTTCCGGCAGCGCTGATGTATTTGCTCACGCTGGTGATTGACTTCGGCGCGACGCTGGGACTGTCGGAGATTATCCGCCGGATTCCGGGGATTCGCTATTTGACGCTGGGCATCCGGAAGGAGAAAAAGGCATGAATGTATACGAATCCATCCCGACGATGGAGAAGGGCGAAATCCGCCTGCGCCCGGTGATGGCGGAGGATGAAGCGGCGCTTCTGCGCGTCTACGGCGACCCGCTGGCGCTGCCGTTCTTCAACAGCGACAACTGCCACGGTGACATTTTCTATTACGACACGCCGGAGAAGATGCGCCGTGCGATGGACTTCTGGCGCACGTCGTGGGAGCAGGGCTGGTTTGTGCGCTGGGCGATTGCATTGCGCAGCGAGGTCATTGGCACGGTGGAGCTTTGCCGCCGCGAGGAGTCGCCGGACGACCCGTACAGCGGCATGGGCATCCTGCGCGTGGATGTCGGCAGCGCGTGGGAGAAGTCGGACGTGCTGGCGGCAGTGATGGACGCGCTTCTGCCCGATGCGTACGCGCTGCTAAACTGCCGCACGCTGATGACGAAAGCCGCGCCGTATGCGGTTGCGCGTGTGGCGACGCTGACGGAATGCGGATTCGTGCGGAGCGACAAGCCGGTGATGGGACACCATGGGGAAAGGTTCGAGTATTATTGGGTCAGGGAAAAGTGAGGAGAATAGAGAAACGCGGCGCGCAGGTCGGTGAGGACTTGTGCGCCGCGCGCTTGTGGGGAATTACAGCTTTGTGGGAAATTACAGCTTCGCGACTTCCGCCTTGAACTCCGGAATCGTGTCCACGAAGCGGTAGGGGGCATATTCGCCATAGGCGGAGGGGCGGCTGATGGTGACAAATTGGATGCCTTTGTTAAGATAACGGCTATTCATTTCTGCCTTCAGCTGAACCACGGGTTTTCCCAGCTTCATGCGAATTGCCACACTGCCGATTTTATTGGCGTTCTTTGCCACAACGTAGCACATCGGATAACACCTCCTGAAATTCTGCTTCATTCTTAATTTTGCCCTGCTCATAGAGGGTGCGCATTTGAGCACCAACAGCAAGCGGATACTGCTTTTTGTACAAGTATTTATGCAGCCAGTTGTTTAACTGACGGTCAAAATAAGTGTTATACTGAATTTCAATAGGATAATGAAAATTATCCAGCTGATAATAGACATGCACCCCGCGATAGCCGTCGTCATTCGCTTTTCCATGCGACATATTCACAATCCGCAGTGCATCTGGCGGCGGATTTTTCAGAATTTCATCATAATCGTCGCGCAGAGAGCGAAAACCCAGCAAATCATTGAAAACTTTTGCCGTCGGTCTGTCCGGAAAATAGCGGTCATACTTGTGTGAAGCCGATTCCAATGACTTGACGCGATAGTCCAAAGCAAGCTGTTCTAAGGCTTCATGCTCGTCATACCAAACGGAAATTTCTTCAATTTCGTGCAAAAGTGCAGCTTTGGTGAAGTGCGCAAGGCTGTTTTTCAAAGAAAGTCCCAAATTTGTGCGGAATGATAGCGATTGCAGAATCTCAACCGACAGTCCATCTTGCAGCAAAAATCGGCACATGAAAACACCTCCCTGCACTGCCTACGTTCTTATTATAGCATGGGGCTATGCGTTCCGTCAAGAAGGGGGACAAAGGGCGCTTACTTCCTCCTCGGCAGCAGCGGCTGATTATCCACCTTCTGCGACAGCTTGTCCTGATTGAGCTTGAACACATCCGCCACCTCGCTGATGGTGATGTACGCGCGATCATCAAGGTCGTGCACAATGTCCTTCATCCGGCTGATTTGGAAGCGGTTGACGACGAAGTACACAATCGTCATTTCCTCGTGCGAAAAACCGCCCTGCGCCGGGATGCACGTCATACCTGTGCCGAACGCCTCGCCCAGCGCGCGGCAGATGGCGTCCGGGTTGCGGGTGACAATCAGCGCCGCTTTGCTGCGGTCGATGCCCTCGATTACAAAATCGACGACTTTCAGCCCGACGGCGTAGGCGATAATGGAATACAGGGGGAGAATCCAGCTGGAACGGAGCAGTCCGGCGAGGATGTACAGCACGACGTTGTAGCTCATGACGAACGTGCCGACGGTCATGCCGAGCTTGCGGGCGAAAATGACCGCCATGACTTCCATGCCGTCCATCGCGCCGCCGCCGCGGATGGCAAGCCCGCTGCCGACGCCCGAAATCAATCCGCCGAAGAGCGCACAGAGCAGCAGGTCTGTCCCTGCCAGCGGCGAGGAAATGCTGACGTCAAGCGGCAAAGGCCCCTGAATCAGCCACGCGCCGAGGGAGTAGATGAACACGGAATACACGGCGTAAATGGTGAACTGTACGCCCTGCCGCTTCAGCCCGAAGAGGAACAGCGGCACGTTGAGCAGCAGCAGGATGAGCGACAGGCTGCACCAATCGGGGGTGATTTGCGCCAGCAGCATCGCCGTGCCGGAAATGCCGGAGTCATAAAGATTGACGGGATAAAGGAAAACGCTGACGCCGAACGCGTTGATTAGACCCGCAACGGTCAGCATGACGAAGCGATCCCCGCGGAGGTGGAGGTTCTTGAACTGCTGGAGGAAGGCTGACCAGTGGGAAGCGAAGAACTTGGCGGATTTGGGCGATTTTTTCATGGAGGGGTGCGCGCTCCTTTCCGGATAATATAATATGATAGAATTATAACACAGAAAAATGAACCCTGCAAGAAGATTTGCACGGGCGCATCGAAATATTTGGCGGCGGAAAATCCGTTATCCTTCGAGCAAAATTCACAAAAATCAACTGATTCGCAACATACGTCAAGCAATGATTCAACATTCACGAAACAAGCAAAAAAGGACATGGCAAAAACGGTTGTTTTCGTGTTACTATTTACATAGGCGGCGGGTGATCGAAGGGGGATCTACGCCGAGTTTGGAATACAGGGGCAGCCTGTCTAATTCGCTTGGATGGGTGCTTTTGTGTTCCCCTGCTCCATTCATTTTCCGTAAAAGGAGGATATCCATGTTCAAACGTTCTTCTGTCTGGCGGGGATTGACGCTTGTGTTTTCCCTGCTGCTGGCCATCTCGCTGATGGCTGGTTCTATTCTGGAGACGTATCGTACATCCGTTGATGCGTTTTTCAACACGCGCAGTCAGCTGACGGAGACCGAAGTTGACGAAACCGGCGAGGCGTGGTCGTACGTCTCCAAGTTTAAGACGGCCAAGGAAGCCTTCGAGGGCTTGAAGGAGTTTGCCATCCGCGAATCGCAGGAAACGGTTGCGCTGCTCAAGAATGATGGCAACGCGCTTCCGCTGAGCAAGGATGCGAAAATCACCATGCTGGGCGTGCGCAGCTACGCGCCCGTGTACGGCTCCTCCGGCGGCTCGATTACCGACGGCAACGCGACCGTGCAGATTTTCGACTGCTTCACCGAGCGCGGCTTCCAGCTGAACCCGTCCGTGCAGGCGGCGTATGCGAAGTATTTTGCGGATAAGACGTGGACGAAGCCCCGTTTCGGCGGCGGCATCATCCCGGAATATGCCGAGATTACCGCGTACAATGACCCGCGCGAACTGACGCTGGACGAGCTGACCGCCCTGAACGCTGATTTCCGCAAGGATTACGCGGAATACAGCGACGCGGCAATCGTCGTCGTCGGCCGCCCCGGCAGCGAAGCCGGCAATGGCTACTATCCCGGCAAGGACGGTCTGGCGGAAGGCGTCAGCACCGTTACTGGCAACATCCTCTCCCTCTCGGACGAGGAAATGGCGATGATTAACGAGGCGAAGGCGAACTTCGACAAGGTCATCGTGCTGGTCAACGCCACGAACCCGATGGAAATCGCCAACCTGAAGGACGACCCGGACATCGACGCGATTGTCTGGATCGGCTTCCCCGGCGCGTACGGCTTCTATGGCGTGGCGGACGTGCTCAACGGCACCGTCTCTCCCTCCGCGCACCTTGGCGACGTGATGGCGAAGAACAGCGCCCTCGCGCCCGCTATGGCGAACTACGGCAACATCCCGTGGACGAACGCGGCGGACTTCGCGGCGGAAGCGAATGTCAACTCCTACCTGATTGAGGCGGAAGGCATCTACGCCGGCTACCGCTACTACGAAACCCGCTATGCCGATATTGTGCTGGGCAACGGCGGCGCGGAAGCCAAGGCTGGCACCTACGCCAACGCTGACGGCACCGTCGCCACCGAGGACGGCACATGGGATTACACCAACGAAGTCGTCTATCCCTTCGGCTACGGTCTGTCCTACACCACCTTCGAGCAGACGCTGGACAGCGTGACCATTGCGGATGACAAGAAGACCGCGACCGTCACCGTGACTGTGAAGAATACCGGCGACGTGGCGGGCAAGAGCGTCGTGGAAGTGTACGCAAGCGTGCCTTACACCGACTATGACCGCCAGAACGGCGTGGAAAAGGCCGCTGTGCAGCTGATGGACTTTGAAAAGACTTCTACGCTGCAGCCCGGCGCATCCCAGACCATCACCATGAAGGTTGATCTGGCGAACCTCGCCTCCTACGACACCAATGGCGCCAAGACCTACATCGTCGACCCCGGCGACTACTACTTCGCCATCGGCACGGACGCGCATGACGCGCTGAACAACGTGCTTGCGGCGCAGGGCAAGACTGTCGCGGACGGCATGACCGCTGACGGCAACGCGGCAAAGACCTACAAGTGGACGTGGACGGGCGATGTGGACAAGACCACCTTCGCCGTGGGCAAGAACGGCACGGAAATCACCAACCAGCTGACCGAAGGCGACTACGCCATGGATTACAACGCCTTTGAGCCCGGCACGGTGACCTACCTGAGCCGCGCCGACTGGAACGGCACGTTCCCCAAGACCTATTCCGGTCTGACCGCGAACGCGACGGTTTCCCGCCTGCTGAACAATGACCTGTACACCCTCAAGACCGATGACGACGTGTCCGACCTCATCTTCGGCGACACCACGTCTACGCTCACCATCAACGACATGAAGAACGCGCCTTACGATGACCCGCGCTGGGAAGAGCTGGTCAACAAGGTTACGGTCGCGGAATTCCTTGATTTCTCCGCCAATGCGTTCCACAACATTCAGGGCATCGCTTCCGTCAACATGCCGCAGAAGGCTGCGGACGACGGCCCCGGCGGCTCTGACTCCCACTACCTGAACGAAGGCGGCTATCAGGGCGTGCCCTACGCGGATGCGGCGGATTACACCTCCGGCACGCGCGTTGCGCCTTCTCCTGTGAACCTCGCCTACGCTTGGAACAAGGAACTGGCGTTTGAAAACGGCGAAATCATCCTTGGCGAATCTACCCTCGTGCTGGATCTGCCGATTATGATTGGCCCGGGCATGAACATCCACCGTCACGCGTACAACGCCCGCGGCGTGGAATACTACTCCGAAGACCCGATTCTGTCCGGCTATGTCGGCAGCGCAGTGGTGCAGGGCGCGCAGAGCAAGGGCACGCTCGTCAACATCAAGCACATGGGCTTCAACGATCAGGAAATCAACCGTTCCGGCGTCGCCGTGTTCATGAACGAACAGAAGGCGCGTGAGCTGGAGCTGCGCAACCTGCAGCAGGCGTTTGAAGGCAGCGGCAAGCCCGCTTCCTTTGAGGGCGACGCGACGAAGGACAACACCTACACCTCCGGCGCGCGCGGCGTGATGACCTCCTACAACCGCCACGGCGCGGTGGCAGCGAGCGCAAACGTGGCGACGATGGTCAACATCCTGCAGGGGGAATGGGGCTTCCACGGCTACAACGTGACGGACTTCACCGGCGTTTCGCTCAAGGCGGCGCCGAAGGAATCCCTGATGGCGGGCACGACCAACTTCTGCGGCTTCGGCGCGAGCGTCGATTACTGGAACGCGGAAGCGCTCTCTGGTGACCGTGCGATGCTGCTGGCGATTAAGAACGACATCCACAATGCCCTGTACGCGCTGGCGAACTCCGCGATGCTCAACGGCGTGAAGTCCACCACCGTTGTCAGCACGGTTGAAGTCATGACTCCGTGGCGCGTGGCGTACACCGCCTGCGAATACGCCTTTGGTGCGCTGGCGGCGCTGAGCCTCGTGTTCTGGGTCGTGAGCAAGGCAACTTCCAAGGGAGGCAAAAAGGCATGAAAAAGACGAGCATTTTCGCCACGGTAACGGCGCTTGCCGCCCTGGTGATTTATCTACTAACGTCGCTGACCGGCTTTATGGCTGGCAAGGCGATGAACATCTGGCCCGTCGTGCTGACGGTCGCCGCCATTGTGCTGCTCTTCGCGGCAGACAAGATGAAGCCCTCCGCTTTGAAGGACATCGTGATTGTGCTGACTGGCTTTGCGCTGATCGGCTGCATCTCCTTCTTCGCGATGGACCGCGTGAAGCTGGCAGCGGACGTGTGGTTCATCCCCGTCAACCGCCCCGCAACGGAGGATGTGGCGCTGTACTGCTCGCTGGCTGGCGTGGCGCTGTACCTGATTTCCTTCGTGACCGTGACGGTCAAGGCGTTCTCGTGCAAGGAATAATCCCATCGTTTCGGAATGCGGGATAGGCCTGTATTCCGCCCCACCCGGAGCGTCCTGCTTCGGGTGGGGTTTTCGTGCAGAAAATACTATTTCCAAATGAGAACACGACACCGTATTTTCATTTGGAAATAGTATAAAGGCACTACCGCACAATTCGTTGGCAGCGCTGGCGATGCCTTTTCTGCCATCTGCTTCTTGCAGAAATCTCGATTTACCTCCAGTAAACCTTCGATTTCTGCAATCGCATCTTACAAAAAATGCATTCGCCATCGCACCAACTCATTTGTGCGGTATTGCCTAAAACAATTTATTAGGAAGGATGATTTTCCCGATGAAAGCAACCGCTTGGAACACCGGCTGGCTCTTTCGCCATTTGGACAGCCAGGAAAACTTCGTCCCCGTCACCCTCCCGCACGACGCCATGCAGGCGGAACCCCGCACGGAGCTGTCCGCAAACGGCATCAACGGCGGCTGGTACGAGGGGCGCGACTATGAGTACATCCGCCGCTTTACGCCGGATAAGTCCCTGCGCAGCAAGACGCTGATGCTGGAATTTGAGGGTGTGTACCATCTGGCGGAGGTGTACCTGAACGGCGAGAAGATTGCCGAGCGCCCGTACGGCTACACGAATTTCTATGCGGATTTGACCGACCGCGTCCGCTTTGACGAGGAAAACGAGCTGCGCGTGATTGCCCGCAACAGCGATCAGCCCAACAGCCGCTGGTATTCCGGCGCGGGCATCTATCGCCCGGTGGTGCTGTGGACGGCGGATAAGCAGCAGCATATCGCCCTGAACGGCGTTCGCATCCGCACGGTGTCCATCAACCCCGCGACGGTGGAGGTCGCCGTGCGCACCGTCGGCGCGGGGCGCGTGTCGGTGGATGTGCTTGCGGTCGAAAAGCAGGTTGCATCCGCCGCCGCGGACACGACGGGCGAAGTCACCCTGACGCTGACCGTCCCCAACGCAAAGCTGTGGGACGTGGAGCACCCGAACCTCTACACCTGCCGCGTCCGCTTCGGCAGCGACGAGGACTTGCAGACATTCGGCATCCGCACGCTTTCGTGGGGCAAAAAGGGCATTCTGCTCAACGGCGAGCGCGTCATTGTGCAGGGCGCGTGCATCCACCACGACCAGGGCATCCTCGGCGCGCGCTGCTATGCGCAGGGCGAAGAGCGCCGCGTCCGTCTGCTGAAGGAAAACGGCTACAACGCCGTCCGCAGCGCGCACAATCCCTGCTCGAAGGCGTTGCTGGACGCGTGCGACCGCCTCGGTATGCTGATGATGGACGAGTACATCGACCACTGGTACATCCACAAAACGGAATACGACTATGTGCCGTACTTTGACAAGTGGTGGAAGCAGGACATCGCCGACATGGTGGACAAGGACTACAACCACCCGTGCGTCATCCTGTACTCCACGGGCAACGAGGTCAGCGAAACGGCGCAGAAGAAGGGCATCCGGCTCACCCGCGAGCTGACGGACTACCTGCATTCGCTGGATAATACCCGCCCCGTCACCTGCGGCATCAACATCTTCTTCAACTTCCTGTCCTCCATCGGCTTTGGCGTGTACAGCGACGAGAAGGCGAAGAAGGAAGCCGAAAAGGCGGAGAAGCTGCGCGCCGCCGGGGTGCAGCCGCAGAAGAAGAAGGCCGTCGGCAGCAAGTTCTTCAATGACCTCGCGGGTCTGATGGGCGACGAATTCATGAAGCGCGGCGCGACTTTGCACGGCTGTGACGTGCGCACGCGCGACGCGTTTGCCAACATGGACATTGCGGGCTACAACTACGGCATCTACCGCTACAAGCACGACCTGAAGAAGTACCCGAACCGGCTGATTCTGGGCAGCGAGACGTTCTGCAACGATGCGTACCGCTTCCGCGAGCAGGCGAAGAAGAACCCGCGTCTGGTGGGCGATTTCGTCTGGGCGGGGATGGACTATCTGGGTGAAGTCGGCGTTGGGTCGTGGGAATACAAGGCGTACGCGACGCAGTTCAGCGGGCTGGGCTGGACGACGGCGGGGTCGGGGCGAATCGACCTGAATGGCCGTCCGCTGGGCGAAGCGCTGTACACCCGCGTCGCGCTGGAGCAGGAAATCGGGCCGTACATCGCGGTTCGCCCGGTCATGTTCTCCGGCGAGAAGCATTCGCCGTCGGCATGGAAGATGACGGACGCCATGCCGTCGTGGAGCTGGGCTGGCTGCGAGGGCAAGAAGGCGCACATTGAGGTCTACGCGCGCGCAGCGAAGGTCGCGCTGCTGCTGAATGGCAAGAAGGTGGCGGAAAAGCAGCTGAAGAACGACTGCTTGGCGAAATTCACCATTCCGTACCAATCCGGCACGCTGGAAGCCGTGTCCTATGACGCGATTGACCGCGTGCTGGGGCGCTGCAAGCTGCAAACGGCCGGGGCGGACACGGTTCTGCGCGCCGTGCCGGAGGAAAAGAAAACGAAACCCGGCCGCCTGTGCTACATCCGCATCCGCTACACCGACCGCGCGGGCGAATTGAAGCCAATGGAACGCGGCATGGTGAACATCACGGTCAGCGGCGGCAAGCTGCTGGCGGCGGGCAGCGCGTGCCCCTTCCATCCGGGCAGCTACCTAACGCCGGAAACCGACACCTACTACGGCGAAGCACTGGCGGTGGTGGAAGCAGGCGAAAGCGGCGCGGTGGAGGTTGCCATCAGCGACGGCGAGCGCAGCGACACGGTGAAAATCCCGATTGCGTAAGAAAAGCTTCCTATTGTAATAGTAACAGCCGCAGGTCGTATTGAGGACGGCGGCTGTTTTTTCGTGCAATTGTAAATTCTGCCGCCCGTATTGCCAAGAGCAGGAACTCCCTACGCCCACGGCGAATATATCAAAGGCGAACAAAATTCCTCACAACCCAAGCGACGCGAACGCGAAGAAAGAAGGAAAACGCATGAAACGCTTTCGGAAGTTTTTGAATGACCTGCGCGAACCGCTTGGTATCGGCATGAAACGGCTGATGATTGCGCTCACAATCATTCTGGGCATCGTGATTGTTACCGCCGCCGGGTGGCTGCTCTGGTCACGAATCGGGATGGCGTATGCGCGGAACAAGGTGTCGGACACCTATCTGCAAAATCAGCCCGCTTACCAGTCCTTCGTGGCGGACAGGGACGATTATGCCTATCGGGTGCGCTATACGACCTTTTACACGCCGTCGGACGCACTGACGGAGATGGGCGTTGAGAAAATCTATGAAGAGGTGGGCAGCTGCATTTGCTTTGAGCAGGCATGGCGGGCACTGGGAGGCATTCCGCAGGGGATACTCTACGCACCGGACACGGAGGAGGTGCCCTCGTGGTATCACCGGGTGCAGCTGGATAACGACTGGTATTATTACTGGATTCCGGGCTGATGCACGGCGGAATCTGACGTGCCATGAAGGAGGCGGCATATGAATCACTGCAAGCAAACGGTTTTTCTGATTCTACTGATGCTCGTCCTGCTCTTGCCGCTGGCATCGGCGGAGGGGCGCACGTTTATCACGGTGGATGGCTGCGTACCCCTCGAAATCCGGGAGGACAGCGCGGTTACGGCGGAGGAACTCATCGTCCCGAAGTGGGGGAACGTCATCAATCCGCAGTTTGGAGACCAGATTTCCCCGTCGCTCACCAATGACGACACGGTGGTGGATGGCGACATCAGCAGCCTGCGCGTGCTGCTCCTGCTGGCGGACGCGGACGGGAACAAGTATCTGCAAGCCGCCGTGTGGGACGCGGACAGCGCGACGTACGCCATCACGCGCAGTTCAAACCTGCCGGAAAATGCGTATCTGGACACCTATCACGAGGGGGATGCTATTTTTCTGTCAGTTGGATACGACACGCCGGGATTTGCCGAATCGGGTGATTTGGATGACCTTGCGTGGCTGTACATCACGGCGGAATGGACGGACACGGGCGCGTGGGTCGTGACCGATGTGACGGACGGGTTCTCGTTCTTCGTGGATTACGACGACGGGCAGTACGTCATCCGGGACTATTGGGACGAGGACGTGCTGCAAACGATTTCGCGGGATGCAACACTGGACACATTCGACTTTGTGAATCCGTTTGCGGCGGAAATCGGGTGGATGAAGTAAGATGAACAAGCTCTGGAATCTGCAAAACTACTCGGCGGAGGCGCTGCACCGAACCGTCAGGCGCGACGGGCTGCGCGTCCGGATTCATCCGCAGGTGCATCCGTTCCTGCGCCGCGAAGTGCATACGTTTGTCCGCTGGCTGCGGGCGAATTACCCGTTTCCGATTCGGGTGAACGTTTACATCCCGAACACGAAGAAAATCCGCGCGAACGACGGCGATTTGTGCTACGGGCGCTGCAAAATTACACATGGGGAACCATCTTCACGCTGGCGCACGAGCTGGGGCACTACTACCAGTACCTGAACCGCGTTTCGCTGACTCCGCGCGGGATTGAGTGGCAGGTGACGTACTACGTGCACCGGGTGCAGGAAGCGTATTATGACGCGGAGTGGGACGAGATGGACGAGTGGGCGGAGGAGCGTGCGGATGAGTCCTGACGACGGAGCTTAGGACGTAAAAGTCGAAGAGCCTTGGTATTATCAAGGGGGAATGATCTCCTCATCGCGCATCCGGCAGGAAAAAGTTCCCCGATTTTTCGCGCGCAAGTTGCTTTTCCCTTGCGCGAATCCGCCGATTATGCTATAATAGGTTTGCTGCTGAAAATTGCGTTCTTCGGCGGCAACTTGCGAAAGCCTTGAAATCACCGGGTTTCAGGCACATGAGCCCATAGCTCAGTAGGATAGAGCGACTGCCTCCTAAGAAAGCGCTCAACGCTTCCCTTTGCGTCGCTGACTTGATAGGAATGGGGTTCAAAACCTACCGAGTGGCGGACAAACCGCTTCCCAAGCCTTCTGTGGAAGGGAAATCGTCGCCTCGCTACGATAAGGAAAACAAATATGATTTCATAATTATTTTTCTTATCAAAGCAGAACTAAAATAAAGCCATAAGAATCGCACTGAAACCGTGCGAAAACCTTGAAATCACCGGGTTTCAGGCACATGAGCCCATAGCTCAGTTGGATAGAGTAACTGCCTCCTAAGCAGTCGGTCGTGGGTTCGACTCCCACTGGGCTCATTACCAAATAAATAAATCTTTCTGGTTGACGTTCTCGCGTGCGTGTTGGCAAACGCGCGAAGGACATCAGCTGGAAAGAATTTTTTGCCTACTATTGGAAATCTGCTTTTTGCCCCGCTGCTGGTGATGTTGGCAACTTTCTAACATTTCGCCTTTTTTGCCAACACCGCTGTTCTGGCAAACGGGCGATTTGCCTAACATTCGCGTGCGCAGCGTGTCAGCAATTTTCTGCGCTCCGTATTTTCTGGCATTATCTGTATGACTTTGTGGATTTTCAATAGATAAAATAACAATACTTTTTAGTAATACCTTGATTTCCTGTGCATCGAATTATCAACTCTTCTCATGCCCTGTTTCGCTATGTTGGATGCGGTTAGACAAAGAAGCAGCCGTGTGCTGGCATGCAAACGGCCTGCCGCTTTTGATGGCAGCAAAAAACTCTGCGGGAGATTTTCGCAGAGCTTTTGAGGATATTGTGGTGTTCGTGATTATCCCAGCGTCTTGGCGAGCATTTTCAGCATAGCGACCATATCCGGATTGCTGAAAATTTTGAGCAGCACTTCTGAATTAAGCCCAGCCTGCTGCGCCTGCTCTTCCACGGCTTTGTCCTGTTGTTTCTGCTCGATTTTCACGCCCTTCCCGCCATAAAACGCCTGCTCAAACAACTGTGCATTGTTTCTGCGGCTTTCGTCCAGAATGTGCGAATACTGATCCGTTACCATTGTCGCCTGCGCATGACCGGAATCCCCCTGCACCGCCTTAATATCGCCGCCATTCAGCTTGAGTTTGTAGGTGATGCTGGAATGCCGCAGACTATGGAAGCAGACTTGCGGAAGCTCGTTTGCTTCAATCAGCTGCCGCATACTCTTGCGGATGATGTTCGATTCCACCGGCTGACCACGGCTTCCCGCGATGACGAGGTTGTAGTCGTGGTACTCTGCACCCAGCTGCTCAATCAGCAAATCCTGCTCCATTTTCCACTTCGTTAGGTTTTCAGCAACCGTCTTGGGCAGAAAAATTTTCCGGATGCTGGCCCGCGTTTTCGGCTTTTTCAAAATCAGTACGGTATTGTTCTGCAAGCCGATTTCGGGGAATGTGGTCAGCACGTCCTTGTTGTCGGTAGCTTCCATGCTGCGCTTGTTGACGCGCTGGAGCTGCTTGTTGACGACAATGTGGGCTTTTCCCGTCGCAATGCTCTCTTCCGAAATGTCTACGCAATCCCACGTCAGTCCGAGCAGTTCACCAATGCGCAAAGAGCAGGAAAACGCCAGATTCAGGCACAGTTTCAGTCGCTCATCTTCACAGCAGTCAATCGCGTGAAACAGCGTCTGAGAATCCCAGATGTCGCGCTCCTTCATTTCGTATTTCGGGAGGGTTGCAAACTTGGCAGGGTTCTTTTCGATGAGCTCCCATTTTTCTGCCTGATTGAAAGCGCTGTGCAGAAGATTGTGGATTTTGCGAATCGTCGGCGGCTGCACAAACTTCCCAGTTTGGCGATACTTCTTGTCCGTCATCAAGGGCACCGCGGGCGTTTTCAGCAGTCCCTGATAGAACATTTCCAGCACCCGCGGCGTAATTTCCTTCAACCGCAGTTCGCCGAGTTTGGGGGCAATGTAGTGCCGAATCAGCCCGGTGTTTGATACTATTTCCAAATTCACCTGCGCCATCTGCTTGCGCCTTTTCCGCGCTTGCGTCCGCTCATTCCGCTTAGCGTAGCGCTGCTACGCTGCGTTCCATTCGCGTTAGCCAGCGCGAAAAATTCGCTTCGCATCTTGGCGCATTCTCATTTGGAAATAGTATGAGCTGTAACCGTTAATCGCCCACTTCGTCTTGCCGTAGAGCGAAACATACTCTTTCAGCAGTTCATTGAGCGTGTTGCAGGTCGGAATGGTGAACGAGCCGAGCTGCTGTTTGTATTCGATTTCCGATTTGCGCTGCTTCGCTTCCGGCATTGTCGAAAAGGCTTCCCACTTCTGATGACGCTTTCCTGCCTCATCATAGTAGGAATAGACAACGTTGAACTTGTTGCGTTTACAGATGATTGTCGCCATTTGCTTCTTCTCCTTGCTGATTGATGCTATTCTGATTGGACAGTGCTTCGAGGTCAGCCCGCGCAATGCGCCACTGTGAAGCTACTCGTTTTGCCGGAATTCGTCCGTCAGAGCACAGCCGGTAGACGGTTCTTTCCGACAAATGCAGAAATGACGCTGCTTCCGGCACAGTGAAGAGATTTTGTGCCGGAATGGGTGTGCTCTCCTGTTCGACGCTGCTGACAGCCGGCAATATTTGCGGCAATTCCTTTCGCGAACGTTTTACAACAGACGCAGCAATCTGCGCGTCTGTTCGCATCTCAGTTTCACGCCAGCGCTGATAGCTGCTCATGGTAACATACAGCTGCCTGTTGATACTAACAATTTCCAGCACATATTTTAGCTGCCGAACCAATTTGTATGTTTCATCACGCTCAAGCCCCAATAAACGCCCAAATTCCGTGAGCTTCATGAGGTTTGCTTTGTGCAGCTCGTTTGGGTGTTCAGCTGTGACAAGATGATAGGTGCATTGCGAATTATACCAGAACTGAAACACTGCCGCATCGACGCGCCACTGACCGTATTGATACACGGAATACGGAATTTTTTCCCGGTGAATCAAGTCGTAGACGGTATCAATTCCGATGCCAAGCAGGTTAGAAATATCCTTCACGGAATACGACTTCTTTCGCAGCTCTTCTCCCGGCGGCGGCCCATTCACCTTTCGGTAATGGGTTTGATTGGCATACCACGTTTCAAACGAGCTGATGACTACGCGCATTTCTCCGTGAATCGTGAGAACATCGAACCATTGCTTTTTAATCAGCCGGTAGCTGGCTGTTTTTTTCAGCCCCAGCATCTGACGCATGGTCGGCACTGACATGGTTGATGCTTCCCGCACTCTGTTCATGGTGGTTCTCCTTTCCGGCAGTCAGATTTTTCACCTGCCAGCAAAAACGATAGCACATCTTCCGCCATTTTTTTAGTCTGTCGATACCCTGCTTTCCTGCTTAGCGCTCAGGCTGTGCGTTGAGCCATGCATCAAAAGCAGTTTTCGGGATTCGGTAGATTCCTCCGGGCAGACGGATACTTCGGAAAGCATTCTGTTTGAGCAGCTGATAAACACTCTTCATGCTGATGCCAAGCATCGTTGCGACTTCATCCGTCGTGTAGCATTTGCGTTCAACGCCGGTGCGCTCCATTGCAGCTTGAAATTCTGGTACTTTCATCATTGCAAATCACCTCATGCAGCAATTTGAAGGTTACTCCCTTCACTCTTGAACTGTAAATTTGTGTCCCGTTTGCGACATAAAAAAGGACTCCATAGCAAAAAAATTTTACTATGGAGCATGCAAAATTCGGAAAATTGTTTGCTGAACAGCAGCTTTGCGAGAAGCCATTCAGTTGATGGACTCTAATGCACGCCGCAGCATATTGCGATACTGCGTTTGGACGGATTCTGGCGCGGCGATTCGTATACTCCCCACGTGTTCAAAAATCCATCCCCAAAATGATCTTGTGAGTTTCACAGGAATCGTCGCCTGAAAATGCGTGTTGTCTATCTGCCTGTATGGAAAATGCTCACCAAATTGATCAATTACATGGTTCATCATGCTATTTTCGCATTCCAGCGTAACGGCTGTTTTCTGATAAACACATGCATGAGAAAGATAAGATTCCACATAATCAGCAGGGTGAAAATCAAGCGGCTGCTTGACCGCTTCCGCATCTACGAAACAGGGAATCTGCATTTTATCAAGACGATAAGCGCGTATAGCTGATTCGCTGTCAGACCAGCCTACGACGTAATACCAATCTGTCCGCCATATGGTCGAATACGGAGAAAAAACAATTTCTTCAGAAAACCGTGGTTCGCGATTGTGCTGCCCGTTATAGGCTGCATACTGAAAGCTGATTTTCTTTGATGCTGCTATTGCCTGATGAATAATATCAATCGATAGAAAAATACGACCATTGACGCTTTTCGACTGATTGCTTGCTGAAACCGTTGCGCAGAGCTGCTCAGCATCATATAGTCCGGCAATTGATGCCAGCTTTTGCGTGAGACAGGCGGTATGGTGAGCTGTGAGAAATGGCGCAGCGGCTACCGCATCTATCAGCATCCGCAGTTCGGCTGTTTCCAGCAGGCGGCTGCCGTAGCTGTAAAAATTCTTATTGCCTTCCTTCGTGCAGATAATATCGAATCCATACCGATTGAGAATGTCAATATCATTGCTGATTGCGTGCCGTGAGCCGCTGTGCCCGTGCTGCTCACAATATGCAATCAAATCCGCTAACGATACTTTGTGGTCATCATTGGTGTGCTGCACGATATACCGCAGAAGAAACAATGGACGGTCTGTAATTCTGTAGTTATTCTCAGACATAGCGCTTTCATCCTCACACAATTGCTTTAAGCACTGCTGCTTAACTTGCACCAGCCATTCGCTGGACACATCAGTTTTTTTGCGTAAAGGTTATAATTTCTTCGCGTGTTGCAAACGCATGTTCATCGAGCAAGCCGACAACTCGCCCCACAAATTGGATGCTTCCATAGTGGCCTTTTTGCATCAGCGGCCACTTCGGGTTCAAGGAAGCCAGGCCGTCTTTTCGGTATTCCTTGATAAACAGTGCATTATCTACTTGGAAGATGCCAACTTCACCATAGCGAGGCGCATCGTCACGCTTGACAAGTACATAGCTCTGATTTGGAAACGCGGGTTCCATGCTGTCACCGTTCACATGAAAAATCAGGTCAGCTCTGCGCGTAATTGGCGACGAGTGGAGGTACACTTGCTTGCAGTGTGCACTGAAATCATTGAGATTGAACCCTGCTGCCACGGCATCGTCTGCCATAGGCAGCTGAACCAGCTCAATCTGCATTTCCTGCACATTTTGCGGGTCTATGCGTGTGGAACGTTCAGCAGCCAGAAGCTGCTCTGTCATGCTAAGAACAATGGCACGATGGGCGCTTGGAAGTTTGCGATAGCTGCTTAATAAGCGAAGTTCTGCATTGCTGTCAGGGTCTGATGAATCGCTGAAGAACTCTTCAATCGAAATATCAAGCAAGCTGCATAATGCAGGAATGTTCGCTATATCCGGTCGAGTCCTGCCCGTTTCCCAATTGGCGACAGCTGCCCTTGAAACGTGCAGCTGCTCTGCCAGCTCAATCTGAGAAATGTGAGCAATCATGCGCAGCTCTTTCAAGCGGCTTGCAAAAGAAATCCTATCTCGAACCATATTTTTTCCCTGTGTTTGCGTTTTTGCATTACGAGACAGACTGCCTTTGTTAGAGGAAACGCGCGCCAGCTTCATATCATCACACTCCAATGTCAGTAATAATATACATGATAATAGATTACGGAATACTTGTCAATATGCAAAATCAGAATGTCTTAAAAATCAACCAATGTTCACATCACGCCTTGCAATGTGCTATCCAGTATCATATAATAACAGTGTCATGCTGATAATCTGCAAGGAGGCGACAAGAGTGAGCGACCAGATGGCCCCTGTCCTGCAATTGATGCAGGACTATGTTGAGCATCACTATCTTGATGAAATGATGGACGAGATTGAAGCTGTGATTGACATGGAACACAAGCAGCATCTTAATTTGGGGTTGGAGCAGCAGGATGACGAAGTGCTGCGGTGCGTAAAACTTGCTTTTGACCGCTCCGCAGGAAAAATCGTCCGCTCAGCTTTCTGGCGCAAAGATAGGATTAATTTGCGTGCAGATATGAAAATCCGCATCAAAGTTGCTGTCTGCGCTGATGGGAAAATTCCGCATTATGTGATTCGCTATATCTGCTGCACTGCTGATTTTGTGCTGGAAAACGGGATTCGGAGGATTGGCAGTGTTACCGATGTGACAATGGGAGGACTCCCTGAAAGAAGGATGCCAAAGCTATCAAAGTTTCTGGTGCCGGTGCTTTCTTATGAAGAAATGGAAGTTCTTGTTCTGGAAATGCTGGGAAAGTATCTTGAAAAAGATGCCACACAGAAGTATCAGCATGATGGTGCGACAAGACTTGCTCATGCGATGGGGCTTAATATTACAAATGTCTCTTTATATCGCAACCACTATACGTCTGCAATGCTCTTTATGAAGGAAGGCAGTGTGCGCGTAACTGAATCAGGAAACATTGGCTCTGCAACAGACGATGAGGCATGGCATGAATGCATTATTCCTGCAAAGACCATCATTCTCAACGACAACGTGTATCCTTCTTCTGACATAGAACGGGCTATTTATCATGAATGCGGTCACTATGAATGGCATAGCATGTTTTTTGAACTTCAAGAGCTGCATTCTGCCGATTTGAAATTGTTGGAGTATCAAGAAGCAGATAAAGCATCGAAACCGGCAGAAAAGGACATTCGGTGGGTAGAAAGGCAGGCAATTTATGTGAGCTATGCGGGAATTTTCCCAAGACCTGTTCTTATGCCTATGGTGCAGGAATATTGGCGCGAGATTGCAAACAGCAATGACAACATGGGGAAAAAGATTTCCTATGTGATATATAGAATTTCTCAAGAAAAGCAAAAACGTCGGTCACTGATAAAGGCTCGTTTGATTATGCTTGGCGCAACGGCTGCAAAAGGTGCTTGCAATTATGTCGATGGCAGCTACATTGAACCGTTTGCCTTTAATCCAGAGCGTCTTAGTGCTGGTGAAACGTTTGTTATCGGTCGTTCTCAATTTACAGAGCTGTATGAAAAAGACGCGGACTTTCGCAGCTTGATTAGCACCCATCAGTTTATCTATGCGGATGGTCATGTATGTGTCAACATGCCAAGTTTCGTATCCCAGACACCCAAAGGCGTTTGCCTGACGGCGTGGGCTTTATCTCATTTGGATGAGTGCTGCCTGAAATTTAAGAAGCACTACCGAACGAATCATGAGAACTACAAGATTGGTGAACTTCACTCGGATCAGGAGTACAATGAACGCTATGGTATGATTCACGCTATGAAAAGTGCTAAAATTGCCGGACTGACACCAGAAGAAGTCATGATGAAAAATGTCGCATATCTTGAAAGCTTTCCACGCACACCCGCAAAAGCTATGTCACAGCTGGTGAAAGACCGCTGCCGGACAAAACGTGAAGCAGCCCAGCGCTGCTGCTTATCGGAATCTACGATTTCGCGTATGTGCCAAGACAACAGCTTTCCTTACGATGTTGAGCAGATTACCAAACTTGTTGTTGGGTTAAGTCTGCCACCGCTGCTGTCTGATATGCTGATGGAAACGATGGGTTTTACAAAAACGGTAATGCTTCGATACTACCGCTACCAATGCATCATAGACTGCATGTTTATGGATGATTTAGAAACGGTCATGGAAACACATCGAGAACTCTTTGAACAATAACCTGTATTGCTGCTCGGAATGAGCAGCTTTTTGCTTTGTAAACGGCTGAATGCGAGCACTTAGCTGTAACAGGAGGTGTGTAAACATGGAAAAGTACACCAAGGCTCAGATGGAAGTCATCGAGTTTGAGGCCGAGGATGTCATCACGACATCTAGCATCAAGATCTGCACCAGTACAGACTATGATACTATTACCCCAGATCCCAGCGATAAATGTATTTGGGGCGACTGATGACACGTTAGAAGAAGGCAGTCTGCTTCGGCGGTCTGCCTTTTCTTGAAAAACACCGTTCTAAGAAAGGACGTTTGAATATGAAACTGAAAGATACCTTTGTGACGCAGGAGATGGACGGCGAGCAGGTGATGGTGGAAGCGGACGGCGGCTTTGCCGGCATGGTGCGCAGCAATGCCACCGCCGCCTTTATCATCGACCAGCTCAAAACCGAAACCACCAAGGAAGCCATTCTGGATGCCATGGAGAAAAAATACGATGCCCCCCGCGCTGTGATGGCTGAGGATGTGGACATGGTGCTGGCCAACCTGAAAAAAATTGGTGCGCTGGATGCGTAAATCGACCTTTGAGGAGGAGATCGCGCACAATGGCTTTTTGCTTTACCGCAATGTAGGCGACAGTATGCTGCCGCTGATCCGGCAGGGCAAAGACCTGCTGCTTATCGCCCGCAAACCGCAAGGACGGCTGAACAAATACGATGTGCCGCTCTACCGCCGAGACAGCGGACAATATGTGCTCCACCGTATTTTGAAAGTGCGTAAAAATGATTACGTCCTCTGCGGAGACAACCGCTGGCGGCGGGAGATAGGCATTACCGACCGGCATATCATCGGCGTGCTGACGGCAGTAATCCGGGATGGGCAAAAGCTCCCGGTCACGGATCAGCGCTACCGGCTGTATGTGCATCTGTGGTGCGATTTGTTCTACCTGCGCGCAGCGGTGCTGTGGTGCCGTGACCTGCCCGGAAGAATAAAAAGGAAGCTGTGCCAATGAAACAAAAAAATACCTTACAATGGCTCAGCATCGTAGCGGGAAAAACCAAGCTTCTGGTAGGCGTTCTGGTCGCAATACAGGCGGTGCTGAGTGTTTCCAGCATCGCCTTTGCGTTTGTACTGCGGCGCATTATCAACATGGCTGTGCAGGGAGCCCCCACCGGGTTCCGGGCAGCGTTTGTGCTGCTGGCGGGTGTGATCGCGGCGCAGATCGTGTTGAGCGCGACGAGTCGCTTTTTAAGCGAGTACACCAGCGCCGCCGTGGAAAACCGCTTCAAGCACCGGCTCTTCTCCGCCCTGCTTACCGGCGATTATGCGTCAGTGGCGGCGGTGCACTCCGGCGAGTGGATGAACCGCCTGACCTCGGATACCACCGTGGTGGCGGGCGGCGTGACCCAGATCGTGCCCGGTCTGGTCGGAATGCTGGTGCGCTTGCTGGGCGCAGTCGCCGCTATTTTGTGGCTCGAGCCGCGTTTTTTGTACATCCTTCTCCCCGGCGGCGCGGCCATGATGCTGCTGACCTATGCGTTCCGCAAGATATTGAAACGACTGCACAAGAGGATTCAAGAAACAGACGGCGCGCTCCGGGTGTTCTTGCAGGAGCGGCTGGAAAGTCTTGTCATCGTCCGCACCTTTGCCAAGGAAGAACAGATGGCGCAGCAGGCAGACGCCCTGATGGACGCCCACAAAGCCGCCCGGATGAAGCGCAGCAATTTTTCCAACCTGTGCAACATCGGCTTTGCCGGTGCCATGGACGGGGCGTATCTGCTGGGGATCGGGTTCTGCGGCTACGGCATCCTGACTGGTACCATGAGCTACGGCAACCTGATGGCCATTATGCAGCTGGTGGGGCAGGTGCAAAGCCCGTTTGCCAACCTGACGGGGTATCTGCCGCGGTATTATTCCATGCTGGCCAGCGCCGAGCGCCTGATGGAAGCGGAAGCGTTTGCACCGGACAGCACTGAAACGATGCCTGAAGAACAGACCTTGAATTTTTATCAGACCGAATTGCAGTCCCTTCAGCTGGAACACGTCTGTTTTACCTATCAGCCCCCGGTGCAGACCGAGGGCGAACCGCCCGCCATGCCGGTGGTTTTGCAGGATGTCAGTCTGACCGTCCGCAAGGGCGAGTATGTAGTGTTTACCGGGCCGTCCGGCTGCGGCAAAAGCACCCTCCTCAAACTGCTCATGTGCCTGTATCCGCTGGATTCCGGTCAGCGGTTCCTTTCCACGAAAACTGGGAACCAACCGCTGACCTCAGCATGGAAAAGTCTGTTTGCCTATGTGCCACAGGGTAACCAGCTTTTGTCCGGTTCCATCCGCAGCATTGTTGCATTTGGGGATGAAGATAGGGCGCAGGATGAGAATGCAATTTATAACGCACTGAAAATCGCCTGTGCGGATGATTTTGTACGCAGGCTGGAAAACGGGCTGGATACCGTGCTGGGTGAGCGCGGCGCAGGTCTGTCCGAAGGGCAGATGCAGCGCATCGCCATTGCCCGGGCGGTATATTCCAACCATCCAATTCTTTTGTTGGACGAGGCGACCAGCGCATTGGACGAAGCAACAGCCCTTCGACTGCTGAATAATTTGCGAAAGATGACGGACAAAACGGTGATTCTGGTCACGCACCGGATGAATCAGGCCGGGTTCTTTGATGCAGAACTGGCGTTCTCGAAGGATGGCATTTGCGTGAGGGAAAGGAAAACGTGCAAATGAAAAGCAAAGCATTATCGATCGTAGTCATTCTTCTTGCTGTCGTGCTGTTTGGACTGCTCTTTGTAAACCACCGTCAGGAACAGCGGCAGACAGCGTATATGCAGCAGCTTCAAAAGGAAGCAATGCCATATGAGCAAGAGATCAACGATATTCGTTCGAAGCTTGCACAAAAGCAACGCACCATCAACACGAAAGAAGATACTTCCGGCATCCTTTTTGGTTTTGTTCCTGCATCGGCAGACGATTTTACCGAGATCGATAAACTGGCTGCAGAACATTCCATCACCCCGGTGATCCTTCTGGACTGTTCGCAGGAAAAAGAACAGCTGACCCGGATTTTGAAAAAAGCCGTTGCAAAAGACTATGAAATTGTGTTGGCGGGCCTGCAATTTGACGAATCCATTTTGCAGACGGCGGACGAGATGAAAGACCTGTTGGTGCAGATGGACGATACCAAAAGTCCTGCGTTCCTGCTTCGGAACAAGGTGAACACAGAAGAGACCCGGAATCTTTTGAATGAACGTGGCTATACAGAATTGATCTTGTATGATGCTTCCTTGCAGGCTGGTATGCAGGAAAATGGGAAACCATACATTTGCTATGGCTTTTTCAAGCAACCCGTCTACTACGCAGACTATATTTCTCAAGTTGTTACAGCACATACCATGATGCTTGCGTCGTTTGATTTTTCAACGATTCAAAACGGAACGCTCCAGATTTCAGATGTTGAAAGATTTATGACGCTGACAGACGACCGGAAAGCGGCCAATGAGTTGCGTTATGTTGACCTGAACAGTGCTTTTCAAGCAGTGGCCGACCAGAATGCCACCCAGCAAGAGCGGCAGGAATCCTATGAAAAATATGAAGCGGAGCAGGAAAAACGCATTCAGGAACTCAAGGAAAAAATCAGTGCAATCTACAGCCGTTGGGATGAGTATTGAAGGAGCATGATATGGAAAAGACTTCGGAACTTTTGATTTATCTCATGGCCTGTTCACTGCAAGAGATAAAGCCGGAAGAAACACTGCTTGCAAATATTGACATGGAGGCACTGCTTCGGCTGGCGAAAGCGCATTCCGTTTCTGCAATGGTGTGCATGGCGCTGGAACAGACCGATGCGTTTCGTTGTGCCGAGGAAAGCATCCGGCTGAAATGGCTGGATAGCAAAAATAAGGCGATCCGCAAAAATATGCTGCTGGATGCCGAACGACACCGACTGGAAAAAGAATTTGCAGAGCATGGTATCTGGTATATGCCGCTGAAAGGCAGCATTCTGAAAGACTGGTATCCTAAATTCGGGATGCGGGAAATGGCAGATAACGATATTCTGTTTGATGCGACAAGACGGCAGCAGGTAAGAGATATTTTTGTAAACAGGGGCTACAGCATTGAGTCCTATAACAAGAGTAACCATGATGCTTATGAAAAGCAACCCATCTATAACTTTGAGATGCATGTTGCGCTGTTTCACGAAGACCGCTCAACTCCTCAAAAGAAGTATGAGAATGTCGTAGACAGGCTGGTGCAGGACGAGAAGCTACCTTTCCGGTATCACTTCACCCCAGAGGATTTCTATGTGTTTGTTGTGGCACATGCTTACAAACATTACAGTCATGGAGGAACTGGCATCCGGACTCTGGCAGATTTTTATGTTATGAATCGGAAACTGGGGAAGACCTTAGACTGGGAGTATGTAGAGTCTGAGTTGAGGAGTCTGGGCATCCTTGATTATGAAAGGGACAGTCGTAAGTTATCACAGAAGCTGTTTGGAAATACCAAAACCGTGTTGAGGTCCGAGTTGACTGAGGAGGAGAACCAGATGTTTGCCTATTATCTGGGAGCGACGACCTACGGGAATCTGTTCAACCAGACACTTCATAGGATGCAGGAATTTCAGCCAGATGGGGAACCGCTCACTACGAAAACCAAGGGTAAATATATCATATCCCGTATGTTTCCAAATATGGAGTGGTGCAAGTGTTATGCTCCTGTGGTATATAAGTTTCCAGTTCTGCTGCCTTTCTACTGGGTATGGCGTTTGATATACAAGGGCATTACGAAACGAAAGAAGGTCACACAGGAGATAAAAGCTTTGAAAGCGGTCAGCAGAAGATAATTCTGTATAGAGTATCGTTGTCGGCAGTAGCATAGGCATGATATAAAGAACACCCGTGCATCCTCCTTCTGTGTATCATTCTTTTTATGCGCGGGCAACCAAGACGGATGCCCGTGTTTTTTCGCCGCTTCAATGCTCTTTGTCTGGATGAGCAGCCATCACTGCTCTAAAAGTTCCGCATAATTGCATACAGGTATGTAAAACGGGCAAAGCATCCCTCCTGACGCTTTGCCCGTTGTTCTTTATTCTACCATAGCAGATCGGGTATCGCTTTCAGGATGCCCGCACAGGCTGGATAGCTAGCGCAGCATCCCTGACCTGATACGTCACCCCACCGGCTTCGCCCCTTGCCTTTCTCTGGCACACCTCCGGGTGCTGTGTAGCAAGAGCGGCAAGCTGTTTCTGCAAGGCGGGATTCAGCGTAAATACGCTGCTTGTCCCGTCCTCGCTGGCGTAGATCATGGTTTCCAGCTTAAACATTGTCATCGGGCTCGACAAAATCTTCCTTCCTCCATTCCTTGTCCTCCTCGATGTCCTGCATCAGGAGCAGCATGTTGGTGTAGCACTCCATCTCAGCACGGACGAAATAGAACATCTGGTCATACCAGTCTGCCTGAGTATTCCGCGCGAGATTGCGCAGCACGACCGCTCAAATTGAGCATCCATTCCGGCGGAATTGAGCACGCTTGCCGCCGTCGTTGAGCACTGCGGTAAAATGTAGATATGCATCGCATTTTGCGGTGTAATACTATTTCCAGATAAGAATGCGCCAAGATGCGCCGCGAATTTTTCATTCTGGCTAACGTGAATGAAACGCAGCGTAGCAGCGCTACGCTAAGTGGAATGAGCGGACGCCAGAAGGGAAAAGGCGCAAGCAGATGGCGCAGGTGAATCTGGAAATAGTATAAATATCTACAAGGAGGTCACCTGTATGACCAATTACCGTGAGATTCTCAGACTCCATAGTCTGGGACTCAACAAGACCGAGATCGCGTCAAGCTGCCAGTGCGCTCGGAACACTGTGGCAGCAACCCTGCAACGGGCAGCAAACTGCGGCCTGCAATGGCCACTGCCGGAGGAAATGTCGGATAAGCAACTCTCAGAGCGTCTGTTTCCGACCAGCCCCTCGAAGCCTGTCTACAAGATGCCGGACTACGCCTATGTCCACAAGGAACTCCAGCGCAGCGGTATCACCCTGAATCTGCTGTGGCTGGAATACTGCGACCAGTGTCGGGCGGCGGGTAAGATTCCATACCAGTCCACCCAGTTCAACAAGTACTATGCGGACTATCTGACAAAGGTAAACGCCACCATGCACCTGAACCACAAGCCCGGCGAGGTTATGCAGGTGGACTGGGCCGGCGATACTGCCGCTGTTATTGACACAGACACCGGTGAAATTATCCCGGCCTATGTGTTCGTGGCAACCCTGCCCTACAGTGGCTACAGCTACGTAGAAGCCTTTTTCTCCATGAACCAGGACTCATGGACCACTGCCCATGTGAATGCCTACAAATACTTTGGCGGCGTTACACGGATCATCCAGTGCGACAATCTGAAAACCGGCGTGCAAAAGCATGGGAAGGATGAGGTTGTTCTCAATAAATCGTACCAGGAGCTGGCAGAGCATTATGGCACGGCAATTCTGCCTGCCAGAGTCCGCGCTCCCAAGGATAAAGCTGCTGTTGAGGGTACTGTCGGTATCATCTCTACCTTCATACTGGCCGCTCTGCGGAACCGCCAGTTTTTGTCCCTATTGGAACTGAACGAGGCGATTTGGGACCGTCTGGAGGCGTTCAACCATAAACCTTTCCAGAAGCGGGAAGGCAGCCGGGCCAGCAGCTTTGCAGAAGAGAGGCCCTTCCTGCGCCCTCTGCCGCCCAGACCTTTTGAATTGGCCATCTGGAAAGTGGCAACGGTGGGACCAAATTACCACATTTCCGTGGAGCGCATGAACTATTCTGTTCCCTTTGAGTACATCAAGCAGAAAGTAGATGTCCGGCTCACCAGATCCACGGTAGAGGTTTTCTACGGTGGAAACCGAATCTGTTCCCATCCCAGGCTGTACGGACGGTTTAACCAATACAGCACGATCCAGGCGCATATGCCGCCAGAGCACCAGAAGTATGTCCAGTGGAACGGTGAACGGTTCATTCACTGGGCCGGTAAGGTCGGCAGCAACACGCAGGTCGTTGTCCGGGCTATTCTCGGCAGCTACAAAGTAGAACAGCAGGGCTACAAGTCCTGCATGGGTCTGCTGAAGCTGGCAGACAAGTACACTCCGGAACGGCTGGAGAATGCTTGCAAACGGGCATTGGAATACACACCCCGCCCTTCTCTCAAGAATATTCAGGCTATTCTGGCATCCGGCCAGGATAAAGCCATCCCTGAGCAGAGTACGGCTACTGCGTCCTCTTCCCAGTACGGTTTCACCCGTGGGGCTGACTACTACGGAAGGGGGAATAAGTGATGCTGACTGAAACAACGGTATCCAAGCTGCGTGAAATGCGGCTGAGTGTTATGGCCAATGCCCTGAAGGATCAACTTGCCGATCCGCAGTTCCAAAACATGACCTTTGAGGACCGGCTCGGTCTTTTGGTGGATGCGGAATGGAATGCCCGAAAGAATAACCATCTGAACAAGCTGATCCGGCAGGCAACCTTCTCGGATCCGGGAGCTTGTCTGGAAAATGTGGAGTATCTGCCCGACAGAGGACTGAAGCAGGAGGAACTGCTGCGGTTCAGCACCTGCAACTACATTCAGGAGCACCACAACATCATCCTGCTGGGAGCTACCGGCAGCGGCAAAACCTATCTCGCCTGCGCTCTGGGCATGGCTGCCGCAAGACGGTTTTATGCGGTGAAGTACATCCGGCTCCCGGATCTTCTGGTAGAATTCCAGATTGCCAGGGGCAACGGTACGATTCGCAAGCTCATGGCCCAGTACAAGAAGTACGCATTGCTCATAATTGACGAATGGCTTCTGTACCCTTTGAAAGAAACGGAAGCCAGGGACTTATTGGAAATCGTGGAGTCCCGGTACAAGCGAAACTCCACGATCTTCTGCTCCCAGTTTGACATTCCGGGCTGGCCGGAAAAGTTGTCTGACCCACTGCTGGCTGATGCCATCTGCGACCGAATCGTCCACGATGCTTACACCGTGGTCATTGGAGGCAAGGAATCCATGCGCAAGCGGAAGGGTTTGCAGGACATCTGACTCCGACTATATTTATGATACCTTGACTGATTTGTTCTGTCCATATTCAACCTGAGCGGTGGGGCTGCTCAATCCGGGCGGTCCCATTGCTCAATTCAAGCGGAACCGCTGCTCAATTTCGCCGGTCGAGGTGATTTTGCTCAGCGGTGTACGCATTCAAAGAATTGTGGTACTGCAAGGAGAATGCTTTCCTTAAAAATCACAAGAAACAAAGCAAGAATATGGGTGAAGCGTTCGGTGCGCGGATTCGGTTTCCGTTTTCGTCGAGTGCATAGACGTTTTTCGATTTGGGCAGCCATTTGCCGCTTGGCGAGAACTTCGCTCTGCGTCTTGCCGCAGATATATTTGCGCCTGCCGTTCGCCTGACAGGCGGCGCACCAACGCCCGTCGTCGGTCAGATCTGCATGAAAAAATGCCTCCACACGCACAGAGCGGATGGAGGCGATCAAGGGTTTTGTCTGCAAGTATGGTCCGATGGACATCATGACAGCTTTAACGATCACGGCAAAGTTTGCGGAATATAATCAGGTCTATTTGCCGAAAAGCAAACTGCTCCGGAAAGAAGTCATGGACATCCTTCTACATATGAAGCATTTCTTTCCATTCGCCGCTGCTTTGTGTGAAGCTGCTGCTCAGCACCATACTGTCTCAACATGTGATTCGCTTAGTCGGTTTCTTTCATGAAACGCTCATTTGTTTTTTACCTTTTTGTACCTTCCGCACGCAAAAGTATCCCCACAGCGCCATACTGACGATCAACAGAACATTGGCAATGACAGTCCAGACCATCCACAGCGGGGCGAGATAGGCGTACGTCACACCTGCTCCTAACCCATTCATTGCACAGGAATTGGCAACGGTATACAAAATGTTCTTGGCAGCCCGACGCATCATAGCGATCTGTGTCGCGGCATCCATTCCGTTTTTCACATTCGCAGAGGCAGTGGGCAGGTATGCCTGGGACAGGTTAATATCGCCACCGGCACGAATCATCTGGTTCGGAGGCATGTAGGCATTGCCCAGATTGTAGTCAGATACAATCATCCCCTGGAAGCCCCATTCTTTGCGGAGAACGTTGGTCAGCAGCGCATAGCTACCGCCTGCCCAAGTGGTGCCGATTCGGTTGAAGGAAGACATCAGAGCATGCGTACCACCCTGCTGAACAATCATCTGGAAGGGCTTCATATAGATCTCGCGCAAGGTCTGTTCGTCTGCCCAAGTGATCAGACCGCCTGTATCACGGTTTGTTTCCTGGTCATTCAGTACGAAGTGTTTCACATAGGTGTACACACCTTTGGAATTCGCGCCCTGAACGACATGCAGACCCATCGCACCCGTCAGATAGGGATCCTCGGAATAGTATTCCCAGTTACGACCGGAGAAGGGACTTCTGTGGATATTGACGGCAGGTGCATACCAACCGCTGTACGGACGTCCATCGCCATTGGTATAGCCGATCTGCCCCTCAATGCCGATCATCACGCCCATATCGTAAGCCAAATCCTTATTCCAGGTTGCGCCAATGACACATTCACTGGCATAGAAACCGGTATCATGAACAGACGGGTCACCCATGAAATTCGTAAAACCGGCGGGGCCGTCCGGATCGATCGTCCTCGGCTTTCCGATGGAATCAATACGAGCTGTATTGAAATTGCCGGTACCAATCAGATTGATCAAATCTTCCTCAGAGATGGAATTGACCAACTCTTCCCATTTGGGATCATCGAAGCTTACCCCGATCATATCATAGAGCTGCAACGTTGTAGGAATCGGATTCAGGGAAGCGTCCGGAGTATAATACGGTGCGTCCTGATCATTATAGACAAAGGTCAGCGCGTTAAACAAATCGCTGTCGATCTCACGGTCTGCCTGTGTCGGAGCACTTGGATATGTGGAATCGAAAGAAAACCGGGACATGACTGACGCATACTTCTGCATATAATCGGTCATTTCATCAAACTGGTTATCACTTGCAGTCGAAGCCCCATCAATATCCATGGCGTACATGATGGTTTCCGGAACATAGAAGCTCCGGGAGAGCATATGCTCCTCATCCTGATTCCATGCCTGATGTGCATTCTGCCCGATATACAGCCGGTAGATACCCTGTTCCAGTTCATAGCCTTTAAAGCCGTTGCCATTGGCATCAACGTGGTCGTAAGACACCATATCAGAAGCTTTCAGCTTCAAGGTAACACAACCCGATTCGCCGGGCTGCAAAAGTGCAGTCTTCGCATAGTCACCAAGCACAACATGTGCTTTTTCAATACCACCATTGTAGTAAGGTGCCGAGTAATACAGCTGCACGACATCCTTGCCGGCGAACTTGCCGGTATTGGTCACCTTGACAGTGATCGAGATCTCCTGTTCAGGATCCTCGATCAAGCCGGTTGCAGTCGTCTCAGATTCAACCAGCTCCCACTGGAAGTCGGTATAGGACAAACCATAGCCAAACGGATAGACAACATTGCTGTCATACACACCGCCATCATCACCGAAACGATAGATTTCCTGGAAGCTTCGCGTTTCATAATAACGATAACCAAGGAAGATACCTTCCTCATACTGGACGTAATAATAGCCGGACTCAGCGCCGCCCTGAAGGTACATATTGCCCTTCACTTGCCGGTTGTCGCCAAAGTTCTGCCAGGTCGGGTCCTGTGTAAAATCACGAACATAAGTATCTACCAAACGCCCAGAGGGATTAACCGCACCAGTCAATACTTTGCCAACTGCACTGGCACCGGTTCCGCCGGGAAAGCCGATCCACAGCGCAGCGTCGATTTCTGCCCGATCATTCAGGAAACCAAGTTCCATCGGCTCCGCACTGTTGATCAGCACGATCACCTTGTCAAATCCCGCGTGGCACACCTCATCAAGCAAACGTTCCTCGTTCTCATCCAGTTCAAGATAATGCTGACCCTCCTTGGCACCGGAAACCGGAGCACCGCCGTACTCCGTAACCATCGTCCGCGGAAGATCAAAGCCCTCGCCGCCAATGCGGGAGATCACCACGATCGCAGCATCCTGATAATCCTTGTAGCTGTCGATGACATCGTTGGGATATTTGTCATAAGGTGTCTCACCAATCGTCAGACCGGTCGTTGAACTGCCGATGGCAGGATTCGCCTCACGCCCAGACCCAGATGCAGAGCTTTCGTAAAACTCCATCAGCTTTGGATTGAGTGTAATGCCGGCATTTTTCATTCCTTCGTAAAGTGACACACTCGTCTCTGCACTACCACCACCAGAACCTGAACCGCCAAGCACCAGATTAGCAGAATTCTTTCCGAAAACGCTGACGTGCATAGCACCTTCCGTCAAAGGCAGCGCCTGAGATTCATTTTTTAAAAGAACAAAGCCTTCCTCGCAAATCTCCTGATTCAACATTCCCGCAGCCATCTGCGCCTGCTTTTTTTGCTCTCCGGAAGAGAGCTCCTGACCTTGCGCATTCCGTTCAAAATCCTTGATGCCGGGATCAAACTGCTTGAAGCTGGCAGTCTTGTCGTAATACTGTACGGCGTTCGGATCGCCGCTTTGCAATACGCGCCGTTCACCGCCCAGTACGGTTGAAATCGTATTCGCCAGGAAAGGATTTAGCGTCGCCACCAGAGAGACTGTGCCAAACAGCACAATCATCAAAGGTGCGATGATCATAAACGGTCTGCATTGTTTCCAAAGCATATGCAGAATGCCGGGTTTTTTTTGCTTCTTCATGTTTTCACCTCAAATCACAACAAGATCAAAGTTGTACAAACACGGCTGCCACATCAGCGGTGCAGACGCGCCATCAATTCGGATATAATCCAGTCCAGGACCGCCGGTCGCTCCACCGAAAAGCGTATTGGGTTTGACTGTGATCCGGATCTTGTTTTCACCGGCGTTCAGCTTGATTTTTCCGGCACTGAACTCCTCAAAAACCGTATAGCTCTGGCGGGCTCCCGGAACATGAAAGCTACCAAAGGACAAGGATGCACCATTGACAGAGACATCCAGTGTAGACGGGTCGAAAGAGATGTCATCGCCCAACTCCTGCCCCAGGGATAGCAGCAATTCACCTTCTGTATCTGCCCCAGAATAGATCGTGTACTCAAAATACATGTTCGGGCTGTGCAGATAACCCAAGAAGAAATGGTTGCCTGCCGTCTCGTTGCGGCAAATCAGACCTTCATCAGCAGGAGCGCCGGAGTAACCGACACCTGTCTTTCCGGCAAGATTCAGGTATTCCGCTTCAAAAACCGTGGTTTCTGTCATCGGCTCCTGAATGTTCATATAGACGGTGCATGTTGCCTCAGAATAGCCCTCTGCCGAGGCAATGACAGTAAAACGGGCGCGTTTCGTGGAGCGAGTAGGCGTGCCGGTCAACTCACCGTCGCTGCTCAGCGCAAGTCCAAGTTCCTTCAGGATTGCTGCGTTCTTTTCGTCCACAGAATAGGTGATCACCTCTTCACCCGCGTAGGCTGTTGCAACCGAACGGTCGAAGGCTTCTCCTCGTATTGCGCCCTCAAGCGTCATGGAATTGTCATAGCCCACCTGGCTGCCCATGATGTTCAGCGTGAAGGTTCTGCGCTGATCCTCGCAGCCTGCGGCATGAGCGATGATATCAAAGGACTGAACTCGTGAAGCCTTGGGAGTTCCGAAAATGGCACCGTTCGAATACAAAGTCAGGCCCTCAGGGAGCTGGCTGCCTTCTGCCAGTTCAAACGTCAGCTCGTTGTTATTCAGGCTCATCACACCGGCTGCTACGCCCGTCTGATTCAAGTAGTATTCATTCTCATAGGCGCTCTTCAGATCGCCGCCATTATAATTCAGAATCGTGCCAGTTTCGTTGCTTTTATGATCAATGATTACATCCAGCTTGAAAACGGCCTCGGTATCCGAATATCCCTTGGCTTCCGCTACAACCGTGAAAGGTACACCTCGCTGAACAGTGGTCGGCGTTCCGGTGATGACTCCATTTTTATTCAACGTCAGCCCCTCAGGAAGCACAGAGCCCTTTGCCAGCTTAAAGGTGACTTTCTCTGTCGTGTCTGATATGTAGGCAACGGAAGCCGCATATTCGACGCCTGCTTTGGCATCCGCCAGGGTGATACCTGTAAATGTCAGGAAGGGCTTGACTACATTGATTGTGATCTCTGCTTCCACAGGATCGCAGCCTTCAGCCGATGCACGCACTGTAACAACACGGCCCTTCATTGGCCTGGGATAGGCACCGAGAATGGTTCCATCCTCTGCAATTGTCAAGCCTTTAGGCATATCTCCGTCAATCACCTCGTAGGAGATATGGTCCGCGCCTGTTGCAAGCGCCACTGAACCGGAATCGGCAACATCAATGATGCAATTCACTTCGGCATTTTCATACACAAGAAATGCCTGCTCCGGCGCTTCCTGTTCATTGGCGACGCTGTTTTCCGCAGCCTCTGTCGGCTTTACCGCAGCTTGCTTTGATCCCTGCCCCTCGTTCTGTATGATGAAAATTGCTGCGGCTGTTGCTATTGCGAGGAACACAAGCAGACCAATGAGACGTTTTGTTCCTTTCTTCACGCGAATCATCCTCCATTTACAAAAGCGGAGGACAGAAGTATGCCTCCTTGTCCTCCGCTCAGTTTATGTCACTTGATATAATTAGGGCAGGACATGAATGGTCACAGCCGTGGTCAGAGAAGCATCCACTTCCTGAGAAGCAGCAGTAACCTCGACCGTATAATCACCGGTCTGGGTTGTCACACCGCAGATGCTGCCGGCAGGGCTGATCCACAGACCAGCGGGCAGTTCGCCACCAGTGACCGTGTACAGAACAGGCTTTTCTACTGTATTGTAGTAGTTCACAGCACCCCAAGCGCCAGGCACCACAACAATCTTGCCATCCACACCGCCGTTCACTGCAATGCATATGTTCGCCTGTTCACCAGCCCTGATTTCAGCTTCCTGTTCGCCGGCGTAGGTCAGCTCCGAAATGTAAGCGAAATCAGCAGGCTTTTCGCTGGTATCCTGCAGGAACATGATTACACGAACCTGCTCGCCGATGGACTTGCCTTCAGCGTTGCGCAGATTGATCAAACCCATGTAATAACCATCCAGTGCTTTTTCAGCGATCGTACCGCTCAGGATACCAGTCTGAGGATCAATGCTCAGACCCAGCGGCAGATTCAGTGCCTCATAAGTCACTTCACCGTCAGTACCATGGATCTTGCTGCTCATATCCAGGTTGATCTCCTGACCACGTTCCACATCGCCCACTATGACCTTGCCAAAGACCTTGAAGTTACCGATCCAGCGATTGCCGCCATCCACAGAGAATTCATTCCAATAAGACTCATAGAAATTCATCTCAGAGGAATTTGCAACAACATACAGGGATTCCTGAGCTGCCTTGCGCAGCGCAGCCACCTGAGTAGCAGTCAGCCCTTCACCGGACAGGGTCAGGGCATCTGCACCAAGGTTGCCCAGCCACAGATTGTTGCCGACACGGATCAGTGCATCAGGATTTGCATACTGCGTCATGCTTCCGCCGAAGTCGGTCACCACAGTGCCCTCAAAGCCCCACTCATTCCGCAGGATATCGGTCAGCAGACCATAGTTTTCAGAGCAGTTGGTCAGACCAATGCGGTTGAAGGCAGACATGATCGCCTTGGTACCGCCTTCCTTAACAGCCATTTCAAAGGGCTTCAGGTAGATTTCACGGATAGTCTGCTCGTCTGCATAGGTGACCAGACCAGCCAGTGTATCACGGTTGGTTTCCTGATCGTTGACTGCAAAGTGCTTCACAAAGGTGATTAGACCCTTGTCGGTCATGCTCTTCACCACGGAAGCGCAGATCTTGCCAGCCAGGAAGCCATCTTCAGAATAGTACTCAAAGTTACGACCAGAGAAAGGTGTACGGTGCATGTTGGTGGCAGGGCCATAGATGCCGGTGCAGTGCGTCCACAGACCTTCTTCCGCCAGACAGTCGCCTTCCTTTGCCGCCAGATCGGTGTTCCACGTCGCAGCAACCATCACAGGTGCAGCATAGAAGACGCCCGTTACGCCAAACTTTTCACCCATCTGATAGACGAAGCCCACAGGGCCGTCCACCGCGTGAGTAACCGGGATACCCAAACGTTCAATGCCGGGAATACTGTAGTTGCCGGACATCATAGCGCCCAGCTCCGCAATGGTAAACTGATCCATAAAGGCAGTCCACTTGGGATCTTCGCGATCCAGACCAATCAGTTCAGCAAACTGGATCGGCGCGGCGGGAGCGGTTTCACCCTCTGCCAACTCGATCGGATCGGCCTGAACAGGCATTACATCCGTATACCAGGGCTGATCCTCATCGAACGCAGCATCGACAACAGTCATCTCCAGTTTGTCGAAGGTTTCTTCATCAATGACCAGATCGTCCTCATCCATATAGGTGGGGAAGCTGTCTTCCCAATCACTGCGGCTCAGGCGGACAGCATTGCCGTCTTCGAAATGCTCGCTGACTTCGTCGAAGCGGTTTTCAACCGCATTGCCGGTAACAGGATCCGTTTCATACAGGATGCTTTCATCCAGCGTAAAGGTGCCGGCAGCACCATTGGTCCATGCATCGTGCGCATTGGTACCAACATACAGCGTATAGGTGCCGGGATCCAGCTCATAGCCGCAGAAATCATTCAGGTTCGCATCGTTGTAGTCATAGGATGCCATGGTGTAAGGATCGACTGTAATAGTCACAGTCTCACTTTCACCGGGCGCAAGCAGCTTGGTCTTGGCAAAACCAGCCAGCACAACATGTGCCTTTTCGATTTCACCAGCCAGATAAGGCGTGGAAGCATACAGCTCAACAACATCCTTACCGGCTACAGAACCGGTGTTGGTTACGGTCACTTCCACATCGATCTTTGTGTCACGGGAAATGCCGGCGTTTTCAGGGAACTTCGCATTCCACTGGAAGGTGGTGTAGCTCAGACCATAGCCGAACGGATAGACCACGTTCTCAGCATACCATTCCTCGCCATCGCTGAAACCACGGGTCTCATAATAACGATAGCCGACATAGATGCCTTCTTCATACTCGACCATATGATACTTGGTCGCTTCACCGTTTTCAAGAACCAGCGTATTGTTGGCGGCATCGGCACGGCCATTTTCGGCATTGACAGCAAAGTTCTGCCAGGCAGGAGAGGCTGTGAAATCCGCCGCATAAGTATCAACCGTACGGCCGGAAGGGTTCACTGTACCGTTCAGGATCTCACCCAGTGCTTCAAAGCCGGTTACACCGGGGCAGCCTGCCCACAGGATCGCGTCCACACCTTCGTCAGCCTGAACAGAACCAAGCTCCAGCGGAGTGCCGGCATTCAGCACGATTACAACCTTGTCAAAATTCTCCTTGGCAAAGGCAATCAGATCCTTCTCGTTCTGATCCAGTTCAAGATAGTGTTCGCTTGCATCATTGCGACCAGGAACGACGGTTTCGTTGCCTTCCTCATCCACCAGATAGGAAGTCGTGGGCAGATCGTAGCCCTCGCCGCCGATACGGGAAATGAACACCAGCGCAGCGTCAGCATAATCAGCGCAGCTCTGCTTTTCTGCGTCCGTATATCTCTCCATCGGCGTTTCAGCTACCGCATAGCCGCTGGGCATCGAACCCTGGGCAGGCGTAGCAGGGCGGGCGCTGCTGGATTTTTCAGCATCACGATAGAAAGCCTCCATCACCGGGTTGACGGTAAAGCCTGCCTTCCAAAGGCTGTTATACACATCAACCTTAGGCATGCCGCCGCCAGCTGAACCGCTGCCGCCGTAGACAGGCTCCACAGAGTTACGACCCAGTACCGTAATCTTGCAGCCCTCTGCCACATTCATCGGCAGCGCCCCATTGTTCTTCAGCAGGATCATACCCTCTTCAGCGATCTCGCGAGTGACATTCTCCGCATTTGCAAGTGCCACAAGATAGGTGTCAGTCGTCGGGGCAAAACCAGTTTCCACTTTTTCAGCGGAGGCACTGACCACCGTCCCGAATCCCAGGGACATTACCAAAGCCAAACTGGCGGCCTTGGCTGCGAGGCGTTTCATTCTCCTCATGTTCTCGACCTTCCTTTGGGTTGTTATTTGTCGGAACTACCGACGTTGCCGTCAGTCTATCAGAAGATGAAAGACAACACAATATGAACCACCTATTCTACCTGTTTGTTCACTCGAATGGTACAATATCCACCCAATCGCACAAAAAAGAGAGCCCATCATGGCTCTCCTTTGCCAATAGCGGATCTCCTTCTTCATCAGCTTTATCAAACAGTCTCCGTTTTTTTCGGATGGTCTGCATCATATTGCCCAACAGGGAAAACCAGATCAATGCTGAAGGTATCCTCTGTAGGCATGATCGAAATCATTCCTGCGTATTTCTCCGCCAGTAGCCGAATGCTTTTAACGCCAAAGCCATGGATCTGTTTATCTGCTTTGCTGGTCATCGGCAAGCCATCCTGCAACTCCGGCAATTGATTCACATAGTTTTCACAATGGACTTTCACATAACAGCCCTGTCGGATTACTGTCAGCGTAATGTTCTGTTTATCCTTTTCCGGCAGCTTCAATACTGCTTCCAATGCATTGTCAAGCATATTTCCAAAGAGTATGTAGATGTCCGTCTCTTCCATGAAAGCAATGGCTTTCCCATCCGCCATACAGCTAAGCCTTACATCCTTCTGATAGCATTTCAAGTTTTCTTCCGTTAATATTACGTCAAGTGCCCGGTTGCCGGTCTGGATCTGCGCATCATACAGTTTGATATTGGCAATCAGCTCGTTCAGGTTTTTTTCATTTTTGCTTTTCAGTGCGTAATACTTCAAATCATGCAGACGCAGATTCAAAACGCCCATCATATCTTTCGCAATCTGATAATGCTCCGCCTGCTTGTCCTGCATTTGGCGGATGGTGATCAATTCAGCTTCCTTCTTGTTGATATCCGATAATCCAAAGAGAATGAACATCGAAACCACGCAGTAGGATGCACGGAAAAAACCTAACAGCCACCCTGCTTCTGTCAGGTAGCTCTCAAGCGCTGTTCCGATAAAAAGAATCAGGAACAGATTCATCATCGACACAAGGATCGTGCGTTTTGAGTCCAGATAGCGGATGTTTTGGGTCACCTTTCGTACAATCAGCCAATAAGCTGCCAGATAGCATACGACATAAGCTAACGACCTCATCCACTGGTGATCAGCAATGGTGATGCCTGTTGCCCACCAAAGAATTTCCTGCAATCCATAGGACATGCTTTCCAGAGAATAACCTGCTGCGAGGCAAAACCAGTTCCGGCTCATTTTGCCTTCAAAGCAAATCAGAAGCAGCCCGAAAACAAACGCCAGATGCTCGATCCAAACCAACATGTAGCCATTCCATCCCGGCAGTCCCGTCCATTGGATTAGCTGAATATTGATTCGGGTCAGCCAGGGCATTCCGAAATACCCCATGATATGAAACGCTGCTACAGAAAAGCAAACCCGCCACGGGAAGCCATTTCTCTTTTCCAGGCCACCGCTTAACAACCAGCAGGCAATGGTCAAGGCCCAGAAAAAACCCACATGAAGCCAGTATTCATTGAATAGACTGATGATCATTGACACACCCTAATTCCTTCGCTTTCTTACAAACTCAAATAATGAACAAAGGCTTCCAGAAAGCTTTTTTTTTGCGACCTTGAAATGCTGAGACGTTCATCATTGATATAGACCTCGTCATCCTGCACTTTTCGGACATGAGACAGATTTACCAAATAGCAGCGGTTGCAACGTGCAAAATGAAAGTTTTTTATTTGATCCTCGACATCCTTCAGCGCTCCAAAGACGTCTATTTTCTCATTCTCCAGGTGATAATAGACCCGATGGTTCATTACCTCAATATACAAGATATCATGAATTGGAATGCGGTTGATGCTCTCCTTTTTCACCACAGTGATGGCATCCTGTTCAAACTGAGTCACTTTTTTCAATGCTCGTTTGATCTTCATTGCAAAATCGTAGAAATTGACCGGCTTTACGATGAAGTCCATGGCAGATACCTCATACCCGGCTAACGCATACTGCGCCATATTCGTCACAAAAATGATGACTGCGTTCTCATTGGCCTCTCGGAAACGTTTTGCCGCCTCCATACCATTGATACCGGGAAGCTCAATGTCAAAAAGTGCCATGTGATACTGCCTCATATCCCTGCATGCAATCAATTGTTCTGCTGTATCATATACATGAATATTGGCTGACATCTGCTTCTCCGCCAAGATGGTGTTCAGATATGTTCTGATTGTATCCGATGCAGCCACATCATCCTCTACCACAGCTATTTGAAGCATACAGTTGACTCCTCTCCTGACCCATATACAGTGGGTGAATTGAACTTCGCTCATGTCTGCGATCAACCAGCAATCTATGGCACAAATTGCACATCCTGTTTTCATGATGTCTCAGTTTGTTGACATAAGCAAACTTGGTTTGAATGGCAGAATAAAGAAATTCGGCTATTCTTTCATTTGCAGAAAGGACTATTCTCACCCCATTCGCGGGGGAATAGCTTCTTGTCTACAGTCTGATATCATGTTTTTTGAAACGAATGACCGTTCTGCACGCTTTGGCTATGACAGCGCCATGCTGAAATCCAACTACGCTATGCTCACGCTTGTGGATCTCCATACTTTTTCTGGTATATTCGATGCATTGGCTGACTATCAGCAGGTGCGGACAGGTATGCCCCCGCACTCCTATCATGTCTGCCTCATTGCAAAGAAGGTAAGTCCTTGCCTTGGACAGTGCCTCAAACTCAATGGCACGATTATGGACACCCTCGCCTTCGGCTAACGCTTCCTACTGCCGAGCGCGTTGTGTTCTCTCACCACTTAGTTGTTGCTCTTGCTGGGCGCCCTATGAAAAAGAAGACAGGATCTGCATAAGCGCATCACTGTCTTCCTTCAGCGTGTCGATCAGCGTTTGGAGCGGGGCAAGCATTGCGCTAATAGCTTTTCACTCCGTTCTCTTTCCACGCCGGAATAGAGAGGCTTGGCCCGCTTTCTCGCAGGTGCGTCCGATTCCAAAAAACTGCGTCAGTTTTTCCTTGGACGCTGCATCGCTGATGACAATCTTCCTTTCGAAAGCACTCGTTGCCATAGCCACTCCTCCTGTTACTATATATTTGCCCCTTGATTTATGGCAGCCAGCCATAGGCATG